>Ga0265293_10000048_pt1 | contig 252288 bp, 217 predicted proteins | sample Munlanlewell138R_FD_192505 | JGI IMG/M metagenome (GOLD analysis project Ga0265293, IMG submission 192505) | Leachate microbial communities from a municipal landfill in Southern Ontario, Canada - Leachate well 138R | ecosystem: Engineered > Solid waste > Landfill > Unclassified | place...
TCAAGGACGCGCTCTCTGCCAAGGGCAAGGACGCGATCGACGCGGCTGTGGCGGGTCTGAAGTCCAAGAACTCTGAACTGCTTGGCAGCCTCAAGACCACGAAGGCAGACCTCGATGCGCTCAAGGGACAGTTCGACGGCCTGGACATCGAAGCGGTCAAGGGGCTGTTGAAAAAAGCCAGTGAAGACGAAGAGACACGACTCATTGCCGAGGGCAAGATCGAGGACGTGCTCGCCAAGCGTACTGAGCGGCTTCGCGCTGATCTGGCCAAGCAGTTAAAGGCGCAAAAGGATCGCGCCGACAAGGCCGAGGACTTCGCCAGCCGGTTTCGTGATCGGGTGCTATCAGACTCGATTCGCGAAGCAGCAACAAAGGCCGGGGCACTGCCCGAGGCGGCCGACGACATCATCTTGCGGGCGCGAGGCACCTTCAAGCTGAATGACGCGGGCGAGCCCGTGGCGATGAATGGCGATGAGGTTGTTCTGGGCAAGGATGGCAAGACGCCCTTGTCACCGCTCGAATGGGCGGAGTCTCTGAAGGAAACAGCACCACACCTATGGCCGAGGGCGGTAGGGGCCGGGCAGACCGGCGACAAAGGCGGCGAGGCCGCAAAAAAACGTAGCGAGATGTCCGCCGCGGACATGGCTGCGTTTATTCAACAACACGGCCAAGCAGCCTATCTCAACCTACCCAAGTAACGGAGCTACATCATGGCTAGTATCCTCACCACCCTGCCTTCGGACATGAAGGTCTACGACACGCTGGCGCAGACTGCGTACCTGGAGCGTATCCAGGACGTGTTGCAGGTCTTTAACGCGCAATCGGCGGGCGCCATCGTGCTGCGCAACGAAGTCGTCGCGGGCGACTTCACGAAGGACGCCTTCTACAAGATTGGCGGCGAAATCGAGCACCGCGATGTGACGAGCACCGCAGAGCCCGACACCAAGAAGGTCGGCTCGGACGAAATGATCGGCGTGAAAACGCCCTGGAAGTACGGTCCGTACCAGTCCACCGAAGAGGCGTTCAAGCGGCGCGCGCGCAACGTCGACGAGTTCTTTCGCCTGGTGGGCCAGGATATGGCTGATGCCGTGCTCGCCTACTACATCAAGCTTGGATTCGCATCGCTTGTTGGGTCGATCACCAAGGGCGGCATGACCGATACCGCGAGCTGGGCAAGCGACAAGCACAAGGTGCTCACCAAGCTGCTGCGCAAGTTTGGCGACCGCTTCACCCGGATTGCGGTCTTTGCGATGGATGCCAACGAATACTTCGACATGGTCGATAACGCCATCACCGAGAAAGTGTTCGAGGAGGCGGGCGTCGTCATCTACGGCGGCAGCCCCGGCACGCTGGGTCGCCCCGTGCTCGTGTCCGACCAGATTCCGGCAAACCGGATCTTCGGCCTGCAGGCGGGCGCCGTGACCATCACCGAGTCGCAAGCGCCTGGCATCCGCTCGTACCCCATCAACGATCAGGAGAACCTGGCCGTGGGTTACCGGGCTGAGGGCGCGTTCAACATCGACGTGCTGGGCTACAGCTGGACGAAGCAATCTGACCCGGAAAACCCGGGCTCGGCTGACCTGGGCAGCTCCACCAACTGGACGCAGTACGCGACCAGTTCCAAGGCGACGGCCGGAGCCATCATCACGCTGGCTGGTGGCGGCGCTTCCGCGAGCGTGTAATGCGCGTAGGCATCTACTCGCACAGCGCAACAAGCCCGACCCTCGAAGCACTGGGGGCCGGGTTTGTTCGCGCCGGCCATCGTGTTGACACGATGAATGCCGAATACTATGACCGGCCCGCTGCCTATGACCTGGTGGCGGTGCTCGGCATGTGGAACTGCGCTCCGATCGTGCGCGACTATCGCGCACGTGGGACCCCGGTATTGGTGGTGGAGCTGGGTTACCTGCGCCGCGCCGCACGCGAACAGGCCGCAGACGATGGCGGCTACCACCAGGTGAGCCTGAATGCTCTGAACGCGCCGCCTGCATTCGCCTGTCCGCCTGACAGGTTCGATGCACTGAATCTGGAGATCATCGAGTCGCCGCCGAAAGACGGCTATGTGCTCATTTGCGGGCAGGTGCCAGACGATAAATCCCACGGCATGACGCGGGCCGAATGCCAAGCGTGGACAGCAGGATGGCTTGCCAAGTATCCGAATGCGGTGTTTCGTCCGCACCCGTTGCGCGGCTACAAGTTGCCAGAGGGCACGCGCATCGACACGCACAAGTACATCGAGGAATCGCTTGCTGGCGCGCGCCTTGTGGTGACGGTCAACAGCACCGCAGGCAACGCAGCATTGCTCGCAGGTGTTCCTGTAATAGCGGACGGGCAGGCGACCTATTCGGATCTGTCTGGCGAGGCCCTGCCGTCCCTGGCTGATCGTCTGGCGTACTTCCATCGTCTGGCCTACGGGCAGTGGACGCGCGAAGAAATGCGAGACGGCGCGTGCGTTGAATTCTTGATCGAACATCTGCTGCCCAATGTGGGTTTTCCGGCATCCAGCCCGGCCGAGCTGGAGCCCGCGAAGGCCGCACCAAAGCGTCGAGGCCGAAAGCCCCGACGGTCTTCGTTGACCTGATGGGCGGCATAGGAGACGCAATCTACGAGCGCGGCTTCATAGGTTCCGATGATTACGTCATGTCGCCGTGGCCCGAGGTCTTCGCTGATCGAAAGTGTCTGCAAGCTCCTGTGCGCAACCTTCGCAGCGTCCAGAAGGCCCGGGCGCGACGCAGTGTGCAGTACGCCAAATGGCCCGCCGTGTTCGTCACAAAAGGCTGTTCCTACAAACCCGCGATGCTCAAGACCGCATCGATCTTCGAGCAGATGGCGGCCGACTCGGGCCGAGATGCTGGCGTGTTCGATCTGCCGGACTTTGGGCCATCGCCCGTGGCCGGCAGCCGCGTGGCACTAATTCGACCCGTGACGATTCGCCGCGAATGGACGAACTATGCACGGGCGCCGCGGCCCGAATACATCGCGCAGGCCGCGCAGCAACTGCACGAGGCGGGCTTCACGGTCGTGTCCGTGGCCGACGTGGATGGCAGAAACGAATGGATCGTAGGCCCAGAGCCTTACGCCGATGTGAGGTTTCACGCAGGCGAATTGAGCATCACGCAGATGCTGGCGCTTGCTCAGAAGGCCGCCTGCGCCGTGGGCGGTGTGGGATGGCTGACCGCCGCCTGCATGGCTTCCAACGTGCCTATGCTGTGTGTGCTGGGCGGATTGCTCAACCGAAATGCACCCCAGAAAGTGGCAATGGGTGAGCACAGGATCACCTGGGCCTGGCCCGACCGTCCCTGTTGGTGCGACGACCTGGCGCACGATTGCGACAAGCACATCGGCGGCTTTGATGCACTGGCGGCCAGCTGGATCTCTACACTGGAGGCGTAAATGACGCTCATAGTGGCACCTGCCGACGGGTTCGACAGTTACATCACCACCGACCAGGCAGACACATACATCGCCGACATGGGGCGCAAGGGCTGGCCCGATGACAAAGGCGCAAAGGAGGCGGCGCTCAGGCAGGCCACGCAGTACATTCGCCTGCGCTACGCACCACAAGAGCAATACATCGATCCGCCGCACAAGAACCTGATTGCGGCAACGACCGAGGCTGCGCTGCGCACCGACAAACTCTTTACAGACGTGGATCCGCGCGCCGTCATGCAGCAGACCGTGGGACCCCTCTCGACGACCTACGCAGACCCGGTAAACGGCGGGCAGGTGCGCTTTGCGCTTATCGATGCGCTCATGGCCGGGATCGGGGCTGATGCGCGTTCGGGTGTTTTCATGCTGAAGAGGGTTTGATAATGGGCGATCTCAGTGGTGCCATCACGGCGTTCATGGTGGTCTGCGGCGTTGTTGGTGCCGCGATCATGGCCGTTCTGTTTTGGGTCGTGCCATGGCTTTGGGGTCTGATCCGGCCGTGGCTGCACGCGGTGACCGGGTGATATGGCACAGCCCCCGAAACTCGCATTCGCCCGAATCGCCCCGCTTCAGGATTACTACGACGATGGCTGCGGCAACCACTACAGCGTAGCCAAGTTGCTGGATGACGCCAAAGACTTGCCGGTGTTCGACTGTCCGGTTGCAGCGCTCGATCTGTCCGGTGAGATCTGGCAGGACAGCAACATGTTCAAGCTTGCCTGGCACGTGAAGAAGGTCATGAAGGCCGATCTTTCTGTGCCGATCCTGCTGGACTGGAATGGCTGTGTTGCCGACGGCCGGCACCGCATCATCAAGGCCATTGCGTTGGGCAAGCGCACGATCCCGGCGCGCCGCATGACGTGGCGACCTGATCCGGACCATACGGAGCGGAAGGAATAGCATGAGCCAGACAATCAAGATAGAAATGGAAACCCATGGGCTCGGGCGCGTGTTCGTGGATGACACAGAGTTGAAAGGCGTGGTTGCGGCTCGTGTTCGCGTCGGCGTGGGTCAGACGAATCAAATTCTGTTGGCTCTTAGGCCTGAGAGCATGGAAATTACAGGACCATTCGACGTGGTGACCGCGCAGGAAAAAAATTGACATGGCCATCAACTATCCCTCAATCGCCGAAGGCGCGCACGCCGCAATTCTTGACGCTGGCGGTCCTGTCACGCTCACGAAGCCCGGTGAGTCCGGTTATACGCCAGGCCAGGGTCCGACCAACGGCGCATCGACGGATTACAACTGCGTTGGCGTTGTGCTGGATTTCGGCCTGTCCGATGCCGGACTCGCGTTTGACGGTGCAACGTTGATACTTGCGGGCGATCGCTGGCTTATCCTTTCGCCCGACGGCGTGCCGACAACCTTCGCCCCTGGCTGGCACGTGTCGGCGTTCGGCGAGTCCTACGCCGTGGCGGCTGTAAAAGTGACGGCCCCGGCCGGGACGCCGGTGCTGTACGAGGCCCTGGTGCGCAAATGACGGGCTCGGTAGATCTCACGCGGCTCGTCGAAAAAGCCAAAGGCAACATTGACCAGGCCGTTCGCCAGGTGATGATCCTAGCCGCGCAAGGCGTGGTCATGAGCACCCCCGTGGACACGGGTCGCCTTCGCGGATCCTGGAGTTTCGGCGTAAATACGCCACGAAACGATTATTATCCGACGGATAAGGGCGGGCAGTTCACGTTGAGCAGAATCTATGCTGCCGTGAGCCGCCAGGACGCGGGACCGAAGTTCTACATCACGACGGTTCAGCCGTATGCACGGCGCATCGAATACGAGGGCTGGTCGCACACCAAAGCGCCGAACGGGATGATCCGCATCACCATTGCGAATCTGCCCAACGCCATCCGGGATTACGTTCGAGGTGAATTGTGAAGGCCATCATCCGCGCCGCATTCGAGAAAAAACTCGCTGACTGGGCCAAGGCCCGGCGTCCCGCGATTGCCGTGGCCTACGAAAACGTCACATTCACGCCGCCCGCCGATGCGCCGTATCTGCGCTGCTTTCTGCTGCCGGCGGACACGGTGGATAACACGCTTGCCGGCGACCTGCGTGAATACAAAGGCCTGTTCCAAGTCAACGTGGTTTGCCCCGCGGGCGCGGGCCCGCAGCGAGCCGAACACATCGCTCATCATGTCTGCGAGCAGTTCAAGGCGCACACTCGGCTGTCGTGGCGCGGCAAGACGGTGATGATCGCATCGCCCATGCGCGAGAAGCCGGCCCTGCAAGGCGCAAACACTTACACCATACCGATGGACTGTCAGTACCGGGCAACGAACTAAGCAACTGATTTACCTGGCCGGCCGACCGCCGGATTTTTGCCGCCATGTGCGGCTTTTTTGTTGGAGCATCAACATGGCTGCTGAACTTTTCCCCGACGGCTCGCGCTGGTATCTTGGCACAGCGCTTGGCTCTGCGATTGACGCATCCGGCGTGACGAACGCGAATCCGCCCGTTGTGACGGCAACCTCGCACGGCTTGAACGACGGCGACTACGTCATGGTGCATTCGAGTTGGGCGCAAATCGATGGCATGGTGATTCGCGTCGATGACAGTCAGACCGATACTTTCAAGCTCGAAGGTGTGGACAGCACCGACACGAACGTATTTCCCGCCACGCCCACGCTGTCCGTGCAGAAAATCACCACGCAGGTCGAGATCGCCAAGGTCATGAATGTCCAGAACTCGGGCGGCGACCAACAGTTCGCACAGTGGCAGTACCTAGCCGAGCGCCTGCAGCGCCAGAAGCCCACGGTGAAGAACCCGGTAACGGTGACGTTTGACGTAGCCTACGACGACGACATGCCGACCTATTACACCGAAATGGTGAAGGCCGACGAAACGGCAGAAGTGCGCCCGTTGCGCCTGCTCATGCCCTCGGGTAACGAGATCGTTTACGCGGTGTATATCGGCTTTAACGCCCAGCCGTCGCTCACCCAGGGCCAGATCATGGTCAATAACGCCGCCTTCACGCTTGCCGCGCCGAGCTTCAAGGCGTACAAGAAAATCCAGGCGTGAGGTAAGGCATGGCAATCATTCTGCAACCCAATCCGACCTTCCGGGCGGCCGTCACCATCCAGCCGCCCGGAGACGGCAAGGCATTTGACATCGACTGCGAGTTTCGCCACAAGACGACCGAGGATCGCGACAAGTACCTGGCCGACCACAAGTTCGACCTGGATGCTGTGCGCGAAATTCTGGTTGGCTGGGAGGACGATGTAGTGCCGTATTCGGACGATACGCTGGTGGTTTTGCTTGCCAACTATCCGGGAGCGGCAACAGCGTTCATTACGACCTACTTGCGCGAGCTGGTTGGAGCCAGGCGGGGAAACTGAGGGCGGTCGCAGCGGAGCTCTTCGCCAACCGGGATATGGATGCTTCGGCTGCTCTTGGCGTGTCAACAGAGGATTTCCCGGACGTTCCGCTGTGGCCGGAAAACGTACGAGCGCTTGATTTTTTCCTGCGCCTGAGTACTCAATGGCGGGTAGGGCCGGGCGGCGTTTACGGGATGGATTACAACCCGGTCTTTCATGAGCTCGATCGCGCGGGCATGAGCAGCGAGGAGTATGACGAGCTTTTAGAGGATGTGCGCGTGATGGAATCGGCGGCGTTGGCAGCGATGCGGGATTGAGGGCTACGATATGTGAGCATCGTAATTCCTATGTGGAGGAGTCTCAAATGCCTCGATTGCTGATTGCTATTGTGGTGTGCCTTTTTTCTACGGCGGCCTCGGCCGAAAAAACAGACCTGAAGATGATAGGCAGCCAAGGAACGAACTACTTTTTTACTATATCCGCGCCGTGGATTCTCGACTCGCGCTACGTTGAGAATGTCGGACGTGGGTTTTGTGACGGGAAGCGGCTATGTGCAGCACATTTTTGGAAGACCGGCACACCGGCGGCGACACGACTACCAATGACTGATGAGCAGATGGCCGCAGAGATGGCGGTATTTCAGAATGGAAGAATGCTCTGGCGCTGTGGCGCCTATGATGTAGCGACTGATAGCAACTGTTTCAGCGACTGAATACCGTAGTAATTACAAGGCCGCCTTCGGGCGGTTTTCTTTTTTCTGGGCCTCGCATCTGCGAGGCTTTTTATTGGACACGGCATGGCAGACGATATCGTTTCCTTTGGCATGGAGATTGACTCTTCCTCGGCTCGCAAGGCAAAGGAAGACCTTGATCGGCTGGCTAAATCCGGCCCAGCTGTCGAGCAGTCACTCAACAAGCTCAAGACGTCAGGCTCTGCCGGAGCCGCAGGCGTATCGGCTGTCAGTCGGGCATCACAGACGGCCAAGCGTGACCTGGAGGGCCTGAGATCGTCAGCGTCTGGCGTTGGTTTGTCGCTACAGTCCATCGGTCGCGGTCTTGGGTATCTGGGCGTACTTGCCGGCGTTGGTGGCGGTTTATCAATCGGTGCGGCGCTGGGTGCGTTTGTGCGCAACACGAATACGGCGCAGGCCGCCCAGGCCCAGCTCGCAGCTGTCTTGAAGTCCACCGGAAACGCCGCGGGCCTTACCGCGCAGCAGCTAAACCTCATGGCCGAGGCGCTGTCCAAATCATCCGTCTTCAGCGTGGACGAGATCACGCAGGCGCAGACGCACTTGCTCGCCTACGCGAACATTGCCGGCGATCAGATCCCGCGCGCCATGCAGGCCACCATCGACACTGCGGCACGCATGGGCATGAGCGTGGTTCAGGCCGCAGAGACCGTAGGTCGCGCGCTCGATGTGCCAAGCCAGGGGATGGCGAGCCTCACGCGTCAGGGCTTTCGGTTCTCCGACGCCGAGAAGGCGTTGGTGAAGTCGCTCGAAGCCGCCGGACGAGCCGGAGAGGCGCAGGCGATTGTCCTTAAGGCGCTGGAAGAGTCCTACGGCGGCGCCGCTGTCGCCGCACGCGACACGCTGGGCGGTGCGCTGCAGTCCCTCTCGAACACGATAGCAACGCTTTTCACGGGATCTGAAGAGTCCCTGCGCCCGCTCGTCGATACGATCAACAGCATCAACGATGCGCTGTCATCTCGTCAGGCCGAGGCTGCGCTGCATGGCATCGTGGTGGGCGTGGAGGCGCTTTCTGCCGTTCTGGTTGGGCGCCTGGTGGGTGCAATTGGCGCAACCACGATATCCATGGTGGCGGCCAATGCAGCGGCAATCCGCCAGGCCGCGTCCCTGACTGGGCTTTCCGCTGCCGCACGCACGGCCGCCGCATCCATCGCCGCAGCCACCACCGCAGGGCGCGCATTCGCGCTTCTGACCGGCCCCATCGGCGCCGTGCTCGTTGCCGTCGGGTTTGCTGCCGAAGCCATGATGACGTACTCGGCAAGCGCGCGGGATGCGTCGCTGAACGTGCGCGATCTGGCCGCAGCCACCGACGAGTCCACGCAGGCGCTGAATCGCATGAGCCAGGCGCAGAGGGACGCTCGCGCATTGGAGCTGCGTGATCAGATCGCCGCCGCCGAAAGCCAGCTGGAGTCCCTGAACGGCAAAATCAACATCGCCACGCAGTCCTACGAGAACAACAAGAAGTCCATCTTCTCGAACGCGTCGGCGCAGGAATACTGGACGCGCAAGGCAATCGAATGGAAGGGTCAGGCAGCAGACGTTACCGATCAGCTGCATGAGCTTCGCGCCGCGCTCGAAGCCATTGTGAATTTCAAGGCGCCAGAAGCATCCCCGTTCGATCCGCTCATGGGGCAAATGGCGGCCTATCAGAAGTTCATGGACGACCATGCCACGCGCGAAGAGAAGTACAGGAAGGAGCGCAAAAGCCTGCAGGAATCCCTGGGGCCATACTTTTCCGAAAGCGTGGACAAGCGGCTTCGGGAGAGCATCTTCGGCAAGCCCGCCGCAGGCGGCAGCGCCACGGCAACCAGGACAAACGAGCTGCAGGGCCTCATTGCCCGTCTGAACGAAGAGCAGGCCACGCTTGGCATGAGCGAGGCAGCGATCGAGCGATATCGCATCGCGCAGATGAAGGGCACCGAGGCCGACCGTGCGCGCGCGCTTGCCATCTACGATCAGATCCAGGCATGGAAGGAGGCAGATCGCGCAATCAAGCAGGCGCAGGAAACCTCACGCATGGATGCTGCCATGCGCGCGGAAACCGATATTTTCGCTCAACAGCAATATGCGCCGGTCATCGGCGCCGGCATGGGCAAACGCGCGCGCGAACTGATGCAGGAGGAACTGCAGATCCGGCAGGGCTTCGCACAGCAGCGCAGGCAGCTCGAAGAGGCACAGGCGGCCGCATCGACCCGTATCGACGAAGATCAGTACAAGGAGCGCCTGCGCCTGCTGCAGAAGTATGAAGATGAGCAGGTCGCCATCATGCGATCCGCATCCGAAGACAAACGAGCCGCAGAGGCCGATTGGACAAAGGGCGCATCCGAGGCGATCAGAAACTACTACGACGAAGTTTCGAACGTCGCAGGCATGACCGAAGACGCGATGACGAACGCCTTCCACGGCATGGAAGATGCTCTCGTGCAGTTCGCGATGACCGGCAAGCTGAATTTCACGGATCTGGCCAACTCGATCCTCTCGGACATGATGCGCATCATGATCCGCGCCATGATCATGAAGCCGCTCATGGAAGCGATTGGCATGGGCGGAGGCGGGACCGGAATGGCGACATTCGCGGGCAATTTCGCGAGCGCATTTGGCGGCGATGCGATTGGCGCCATGCTGCCGTTTCTCGCCGAAGGCGGCTACACGGGTGACGGGCCGCGTTACCAGCCAGCGGGCATTGTCCACCGTGGCGAAGGCGTCTTGAGCCAGCCGGAGATCAGGGCCATTGGCGGGCCTGCAGGGTTTGAGGCGTTGCGCCGCGCCATCCGCGGGCCGGGTCATGCCATGGGCGGCATGGCCGCAAATCCGAAGCCTGCGCCGGGTGGCTTTGGCAGGCAGACCGTGCTCAATCAAAACATCACGATCAACGCCCCGGATGCCAATAGTTTCCGCAAATCCCAAGGCCAGATCAGCCGTGAGCTTGGTCTGGCCGCCAACCGTGCCATAGCGAGGGCTTGAAAATGGACTTTGATCGACTGGAAGAAATTACCGAACGTTTTGCGCCGATTGGCTGGTTTGCCCTGGGCGCAGCTGTCGCATCCATTGTGTGGGTGATCGTGAGCTGAGGCGATGGACTTCAAGAACGTTCGGCTGTCTGATCGTGTGCTTGTCGGGGCCATTGGCGGGCCCGGGTTCAAGACGCTGGTTCGTGAGACCGCCTCGGGCACCGAGTACCGCAACATCGTATGGCGCCGCCAGCGCGGCAAGTGGGAAATCGGCTACACGGACGATCACGAGAAGATCAAGGAGATCGTCTCGTTTTTCCACATCATGCAGGGCAGGGCGTATGGGTTTCGCTTCAAGGATTGGTCAGATTACGAGGTCGACAACGCATTTGCTGTCGCGGATGGTTTTACGAGCCAGTTTCAGGCTACGAAGATCTATCAGTTCGGCGAGTACCAGTATCCGCGCGCGCTCACTCGACTGGTGGCGCCTGTGGATGTGACAGTGGTCATGCCGCCGCCAGAAGGAGATGATCCGCCCTATCCGATTCCCGCGTGGTCGGTGAATCTGGATACCGGCATCATCGCCTTTACGCAGGCCTTGCCCTATGGCGCAACCGTGGCCGTAAAGGCGCAATTCGACATTCCGGCGCGGTTTGACATCGACGAGCTGCCCATCGAGATGGTTACGCAAGACATTTCTCGCCTTGAGTCCGTACCGATCGTGGAGATCCGCGAATGATCCGCGATGAAATAGTGGCTGAGGCGCGCACGTGGATCGGTACGCCATGGAGGCACCATGGTCGCAACCGCGCTGGAATCGATTGTGTCGGCCTGGGAGTCGTCGTGGCCAGCCGCCTCGGGATCACCGACTACGACAGTCTGGACTACGGCAGAAAACCCGTGCCAGGCCTGGTTGATCACATTCGCCTGGTGGCCGATGAGATTCCGATCGATTCAGCCATGCCGGGCGACTTCTTCTTGATCCGGGATCAGGGCTACCCGTTTCACGTCGCGTTTGTGTCTGAAAAGCACGGGGTGAAACACATCATCCACGCGCATGCCCGCAGGCGCAAGGTTGTCGAGGAGCCCTTTGCGCACGAATGGCCGGGCCTGATCATGAGCGCATGGCGCCTGAAGGGGGTCCAGTGAAGACGGTCGATGCGCGAATCTCTGCCCATGTGCGCAGCCAGGTCACCACGCTTTGTACCTGCTGGGAGCTGGTGCGTACCGATGGCCAGCGCTTTACCTGGACGGATCACGACACGGACGTGCTGCTGGGCGGCGATGTGTACAGGTCTGCGGCTGACGGCGGATTCGATCGGTCGGCGGTAGAGGCAACGCTTTCGCTCGATGTGACGAACTCCGAGCTCCTGGGGTTCATCGGCGATGGGCTCGATGCCGATGAGTTGCGAGCAGGGCTGTTTGACGGCGCAACAATCCGCATGATGCTGGTCAACTGGGCCGACCCCGGCATGGGCGCCATCGTCGTGCGCTACGGAACGCTGGGCGAGGTGTCGCTTGCCGATGGCGATTTGTTTCGCGTCGAGGTGCGCGGCCTGCAACAGGCGTACAAGCAGATCGTGGGCGAGGTCTACAGCCCGGACTGTCGGGCGAACTTTGGCGATGCGCGCTGCGGCATCGACATCACCCAGCACATGGCCACGATGACGGTGCTGCAGGCGAGCAGCCGCGCGCAATTCACGGTGGCCGAAGGCAACCCCACGTCGATGATCGATGCTCCCGAAGGCATGCTGAATTTCGGTGTGGTGCGCTTTATCACAGGCGCAAACATTGGGCGCGCGTTGGAAATCAAGGAGGTCGATGGCGATATGGTGCGGCTGAAATTCGCTGCCGCAAATATCATCGAGCCAGGCGATGAGCTGGAGATGATCTCAGGCTGCGATCAGCGGTACTCGACGTGCGCAGCATACGGAAACATCATCAATTTCCGTGGCGAGCCGTTTGTGCCGGGCGAAAACACGGTGTTTCGCATCGTGGGCAGGTGACAGATCATGGCTGGACTTGCAATTGCGGCAGCTGCCCTCGCAGGATCGACCGCGGCCACGGCGCTGGGCGCTTCGACGTTTGTCGCCGGCATGGTCGGCCTGGGAATATCGGCCGTCGGCAGCATGCTCTTTGCGCCCAAGCTGCCAACGGTTCATCAGGAAGGCCCGCGCCTGCGCGATCCGACTGTCACGAGCTCGCAATACGGCATCGGCATCCCCAGGGTCTGGGGCGAGTACCTGGTAAAGGGCAACATCATATGGATGAGCGACTTCCATGAGCACGTCGAGACGGTGTCCGAAGATGGTGGCGGCGGCAAGGGCGGCCTGAAAAAAGGCGGAGGCGGTGGCTACGCATACACAAATTACACCTACACCGCGTCCATCGCTGTTGGGCTGTGCAAGGGGCCGATGAGCCGCGTCGTGCAGATCCTGATGGACAACGAGATCGTGTATGACGCCACCGGAGCCTCGGTGCAAAAGCAGATAGATGGGCTGTATTGGCGGTTCTACCCGGGCGATGAGGATCAGCTGCCCGATTCGATCATCGAGGCCGAAGAGGGCGAGGATGTGCCCGCCTTCCGGGGGTTATGCTACATCGTGTTCGATGAGCTGCCCATCACGCCATTTGGCAATCGCGTGCCGCAGATGAAGTTCGTCGTGCAGGGCGAAGGCCCTGATGTCGTCTTCACGGAGCCATTGGGCCACACGTCGATATCGAGCCAGATCGTCGACTTCAACTACGGCTACTCTTACTCAATCCTGCCCGACGGGCAAATCGAGACGGTGGACATATCCACCAAGCAGGTGGTGCGTGTTGGCAAGCCGATCATAGACAGCGACGAATATGCCCTGAGCCGCCTGGTCGGGACATCTGAAGATGGCCGGATCGTTGCGGAGTTCGCGCTCACCACCGCACATGTGAAGCTGGCGTATGGCTACGTGGGCGCCGGGGTCAAATACGCCGTGCTCGACGGCGGCAGCCTGGCCGTCGAGCGGATATCGGGGCTCACATCGGGCACTGGAGATACGGAGCTCACGGCCACGGCCTGGTACCTGGGGCTAGATGGCGATTTGCGCACGATCCTCGTGACAAGCAGCAAGATATGGAACGCCATGCCCATGCGCCCGCGGGGGCCGCTGCTGGTGTACGAGTTCTCCACCGACACGTGGCTCATACAGGTAGAGACGCAGTCGGAATCGCACTATATTCCGAACGAGATGCTGATCAATTATGTCGCTCGTGGCAAGCTTCATCCAAGCAAGGCGGAGATCTGGTGGCTGCACCATTCACCCGACGGCGGTGATGATGAGACGGCAGTGCTCTCGCTGATCACCATTTACGACAAAACAACAGTCAACCCCCTCACCGGCAGTGTCACCATTACTCCGACGTATGATGTCGAGGACGTTGGAGAGTTCACCAAAGAGGATTTTCAAGTCGAAGGATCAGGCGCCCCATTTCAGGGTGGTTTGATGGCGCCAACCGCAGGAAGCTCTGGCTACCTGTCCGAGCTTGGTCCGACCAACGGCAACGTGGATGGAATCACGTACGATCTCAGCAGCGACAGTGTGATCGTGTCGGTATACAACTGCGCAGGCGTCGCGTCGATTGGGCGAGACGGGAAAATCAAATGGTTGTATAACAATCCGCGCGGCGAGGCCGGGCTCATGTTCGGGCACTTCATGAGCCCGTATACAGTCATCCACGGCGGCAACATCATGATCCCGTCGGCGCAAGACGGCCGAAACGGTGTCGATCTGCTGGATACGCGAAACGGCGAGCTGATCAAGTTCGTCCCGTACGGTGGTCTGGATATCAGCAACCCATACTGGTCCACGAATCGGATCGCCATCAAGGGCAACACCATCGTTCATCTGGACATGACGGCTCGCACCGATATCGAGGTGCAGGACATCATCGCGCAGCTGAGCGAAGAGGTTGGCCAGACCCAGAATGACTTCTCCGACCTGAACGGCATCACCGTCTACGGATTCATGCAGCCAGGGCCCGCTGAAGCCAAGTCCGTGATTCAGCCGCTGGCCGGTGCCTACAATTTCGATGCGGTCGAGACCGGAACGGACCTGCGATGGGTGCGCAGGGGCAAGCTCCCAGTCATGACAGTGAGCGCAGATGATTTCATCGTGACCGACGCATCCGATGATGCCGCTACATTTGATGAGACGCGCCAGCAGGACCCGGAACTACCACAGTCGATTGCGGTGTCCTACTCCAATCGTGACCGACTCTACGAGGCTGAGACCGTCTACAGGCAGCGCTACGCAGGCAACGAGGGCTATGACACCACGCGATCTCGCAATCAGGTGCAGCTGGAGATCCCAGCAGCCATCGAGCCCGACGTGGCCAAGCAGGCAGCCGACATCATCCTGATGAGCGCCTGGAACGGGCGCACGTCCCAGAAGTTCGCGCTGCCACCGTGGGGCGTCTTGCTGGATCCTGGCGATTCGATTGCGATCGAAATCCCGGGCGAATATCCGCGCAACGTCATCACGCTCAAGCAGTCGATCGGCGCCGACGGCATAGTGGAGATGTCCACGCAAAGCGAGGATTCATCGCAATACGTCTCGACGGTTACGGCAGATCCGGGCCTGGGCTTTGAAATGCCGGCGATTCAGCTGCCGATGAAGACCCGGCTCTATATGTTGCCCACGCCCTATCTGGACGATGACCAGGACCAGGCCAGGGGGCGGCTGCTGGTGTATTACGCGATGGGCGCATATCGTGACGGCTGGCGTAACGGCAATATCGAGCTGAAGCAAGAGGACAACACTTACAAGTGGATCGGCGCGCTGGAGCGGGCATCCACGCACGGCGTGCTCGAGACGGCGCTCGAGGGCGTAAAGCATAAGTACGTGACGCACCACGATGCAACCATGCGCGTGCGGGTCACGCACGGGGTGCTCAATTCCGCGACGTACGCAGAACTGCTGGGCGGGGCAAATGCCATTGCCCTGTATCATTCCGATGACGACATCGAGATTGTCCAGTTTCTCGAGGCTACGCCAGATGAGAATGAGGCGATCAGCGGCATGTGGACGCTGCGTGGCCTCTTGCGCGGCAGGCGCGGTACTGATTACCTGTCAGGAAAGCGATGCCCGGCCGGGGCGCCGTTTGTGCGGCTGAGCTCAACTACCACGCGCTACAACCCGCAAGCCCTGGCCTTTCTTGGCAACCGGCTATCGTATCGTGGCTCGGGCCTGAATCAACCTCCCATCCAGGGCGATGTGCGCGTCGTGCAGCTGCAGGGGCAGGATCTCAAGCCATATGCCCCGGTCCACGTTTCGGCAGTGCGAAGCGAGTTCTCTGGTGACATCTTCATCGCATGGGAGCGCAGAACGAGACTGCGCGGCGAGCTTCGCAACCTGGTCGGAGAGGTTCCGCTCGAGGAGGACTACGAGCGCTACCAGGTCGAGCTCTATGCCGACGGTGAACTCGTCAGAACGCTTGAGATCGATGACGACACACAGAGCACCTACACGCTCACGCAACAGCAAGAGGATGGCGCCGAGACTGCCGACATCATGATCATCGTGTATCAGATGTCGGCCCAGGTGGGCAGGGGCTTTCCATCTCAGCCGATCTGGCTTGATCCGGGCTTTGAGGTCGCGCAGCTATCGGTCATTGCGGCCATGGAGACGCCAAGCGCTCAGGTCGACGTGGCACAACTGTCCGTGCTGGTGACAACGGGCACGCAACCCAAGGTCGACGTGGCGCAACTGTCTGTCATTGCTGCGTGGCCATCTGGAGACGTGGCCGACATGGAAGTGGCCCAGCTGTCCGTTGTCGCAGCCACCGAATTGCCCCAAGTAGCTCTGGCTGTGGCGCAACTGTCTGTCACGTCCGCCCATTCAATGGTTGGCCCGTCCGAGATGGACGTGGCCCAACTGTCTGTAATCATCGCACACGAGGCGCAACCATGAAACTTCTGTACCTGGACACGTTCGAGGCCGTCAGCTCCGGCTCAAACTGGGATCAAGGCACGGCACTAAGTCGGTTTCTCAACTCTCGCACCGTGAGAGATGGGACTGCTGGCCAATTGCCGACCATCAGCGTCGTCGCAGGAGATGTGTCTGACCGCGCCGTGCGATTATCCTCGAGGGGGAGTAGTTATAACCTGTTCGCGAGCTTCACTGTTGGCGACGAAACGCTTTACCAGACGAGCGGCAAGGCGGTGTTTCATGCTTCCTTCATGCTGGACGATGCGGACACCACGACGAGCAACACACTTTTTCGTCTGGCCACGGGGGCGACCAATGAGGACGACTACGTGGAGCTGATGATGAACCGCGACACCAAGGCCATGTCGCTTCTTGGAGAGTATGCAGACGCCTCAGAATGGGTGCAGGGCACGTTCGCGGCTGTTGAGCTCATCATTGACCTTGACATGGGAACATTCGGGGTTTACCTGAACAATAATTTCCTCTTTGACGGCACGCACGCGATCACCAAGCTGTGGAATGCCCCGTGGTTCATATCGACGCGCACCCAGTACGCCATCGTGATCGACGACATCTATGTGCTGGGCGGTACCGACGGCTCGTACGCTGATCGGCTCGGGCCCGTGCGCGTGCGGCGTCTGGCGCTGGATGCGGAAAAGTCCACCGAGTTTTCGCCAGAGAACGTGGGCTCGAACATCGCAGCGGTGAACAAGACGGACCGGTCTGGATCAACATTCAATCGCAGCCCGGGCGAAAACGGTAAACAGGACAGGTTCACGGTGGATGTGTCGGAACTCCCGGATGACAAAGACATCTTTGCTGTGCAGCAATTGATTTACTACCGCAAGACGGATATCGGTGATCGGGGCCTGAAATCCATCATCACCGATGCGGGCGGCATCAATGTGGATGCGCGAACGCTGCCACAGAATGTAATCAATTTTGCTGGGCCTGGCTTCGCCCATCTCATCACCCAGGTTCCTGGCGGCGGCACGCTCGATAAGGAGTCGATTGCCGATCTTGAGTTTGGCTACGAGGTAACGGCATCGTGAATAATTTGAATTTGCCCGAAGTCGCGCCAAACCAGAACCAGAAAGAAGTCACGATCAATGATCAGGCGTTTGCGTTGGATGCGGCCTTCTCGAATGTGCTGGTGGTAGATCTATCTGCCGCCAGCCACGCGCTCACCCTGGTCGAGTTCACGCGCAACGTATGTTTCATCGTGCAGGGCAATGCCGTGGCTCGAACGCTTACGGCGTACCCCGGGGTGAAACGTCAGTTCACGGTGATCAACAGCGGGTCAGATGATCTCACGGTACTGACAGGCTCTGGCAGCGTGCTGGTGCCAGCCGGAAATGCCGCAGTGCTGCACACCGATGGCGACAATCTGTGGCAAGCGTCCAGCGGGCCATCTGCGCCTGCGGGAATCAATGATGTGGACAGCGCCGACCCATCGGTGCGCGTGAGCGACGCGTGGCTCAAGCTCATCGAAGGCGATGGTATCAGCTTCGATGATTCAACCCCGGGCGAATTGCGAGTCTCTGGTGAGACGCTGCCCGACATGGAGAACAACGCAGGCAAGATCCTGTCGGTCAATGATGAAGAAGACGGCGCCGAATGGGTCGATCCACCGGCCGGGGGTGGTGATTCTTTGCCGAGCCTGGATGAGAACGCGGGGAAGTTCCTTGCGGTCAACGAAAACGAGGACGGTATCGAATGGCGTGAGCCGCCATCCGGAGGCGCATCACTGCCTGGCATGACCGGCAACAAGGGCAAGGTGCTGGCAGTCAATGATGACGAGGACGGCGCGGAGTGGGTGGAGCCGGCTGGGGGAGCAGGAAGTAATTTCCTGCGCGTGATGGCGTCCTTTTCGAGCAATGACACAGGAAATTACGCCACACTGGCAAACCAGTTCACGCTTGCGAAAGACAAGGATTTGAGCGGGGTTTTTGCGGCATTCAACCCACAGTCCGTGGGAGCAAAATACAGGGGCTGCGTGTTCGAGGTCGACGGATCTGGAAAGATAATCGCGGCCGTGGCAGCCAGCGCTGAGTTCGAGGCCGCAAGCACGGGGCTGCAGGAACACCTGTTCCCAGTTTCCCCAGCAGTCAAACTTGACGCAAACACGGACTACATAATGGCGCTCGTGCGAACGGACGGGACGGGCAGCTCTGGCTGTCGAGCGGCCGCGATCACGACTGGTGCGCAATCTTATTCAGACAGTATGCTGTCATTTGACTCATATTTGACGGCGGGAATTACGCGTCGTTGGTATGTAAATAACGACCCGTATGCAACCAGTGTTTCTCAGTCGAGTTCGTCAGGCGCTGGCGCGTACGGCATTGGGCTGGTGTTTGCCTGATCAAAGTATTCCGACAACCAAGCCATGGAAAAGGTAGATCTGCAGAGATCGAATTCCAATCCCAGACAGCCGGTCGGTTTGCAGGCTCACGGCGATTGCTGACAACATGGCGATTGTGCACACAACATATGCATACATCCTGTAGCCTGTGCCAATGGCAAGATTCAGCCCCATGCGCTCAAATGAATAGCTGCCATACAGTATTGGTAGGCTGATTGTCTGGCTCAGCATGAAGGCCACCACAAGCCCAACGAAACCCAGTGCCAGCGCCCTGTTGTTCGCCCGAATGAAGTGAATGATCGGGCGACCATAAACGAGACCGAGCACATAGAATGGAAGAAAGGAAAAGGTTCTGGCCAAGCTCAAGGGCAGACCGATATCGAAGAGGCCAAGCGCGCAAATTGATATTGCAAGGCTTGATGTCACAGGCCATCGCAACCGCAGTAAAAGAGGCGTCATCCAGCGCCAGAACGCAAGGCTAAGCAGAAACCAGAGGATCCAATATGGCGCGAGGTTGCGCGCGTAGTCGGAAACCCGACCGTTGGATATCACGACAATGCCTTCGTAGATCACGGAAAAAACGAGCAGCAGGCCGATGAATTTAAGTGCTGATGCGTTGCATTTGCCCCAACCATGGCCTGAGAACATGCCCGCGAGAAAGATAAACGCAGGCATGTGAAACGAATAGATGAACACGTAGACCCATCTGGCAACTGGGTTGGAGATGTACGGCTCGATTACGTGCCCCAGAACCACAAGGGTGATCAAAACGCCTTTGACTGAATCGATGTTTTTGTCTCTCATGATCCCCTCTCTTCGGTAATCATAGCGCGGGCCGGATTGAGCTTCAGCCTTGAGACATCGAGCCGAACGGAAGCGACGCCACAATTACCGCGAGTGTCGATCCACCAACCGCCTTCGGGCGGTTTTTAATGCCCAAAGGAAACATCCATGTGTGAAGTCACTCGTGACGAGCTCGATGAAATGAACGCCAGGCTGGATCGCATCGAGGCCAGGCTCGATGGCATCGAGACGGGCACCAAGGATCTGCGCGAAATGTTCCAAGCCCTGCAGGGAGGCTTCAGGGTACTGCAGTTCATCGGCCGGCTGGCCAAGCCGTTTGGCTACATCGCAGCGGCGCTTTCAGCGGTCGCTGTTGCGTGGTCTAAATTCAAAGGAGGCGCGTAATGGCCCAACCTCGAGGAATCAGGAATCAAAATCCGGGAAATCTCCGCAAGAACAGCGATCCGTGGCAGGGCCTGGCGGCGCAGACTGACGCGGAGTTTTTCGTTTTCAAGTCCGCCGCATACGGCATCCGGGCACTGGCCCGTACGCTCATCACGTACCAGGACAAGCACAACCTGAATACGGTTGCCCAGATCATCGAGCGCTGGGCGCCGCCGTCGGAAAATGACACAGACGCCTACGTGAGCCACGTCTGCGCGTTGACGGGGTTCGGTGCGCACGATCTGCTGGACATGCAGCATTACGCGGATCTGCGCATGCTTACCGAAGCCATCATTCGGCATGAGAACGGCAAAGGGCCGCTGAAGACCATCAACTCGTGGTACGACGACGCAACCATCGACAAAGGCCTTGCGCTTGCCGGGGTCGAGCCGAAAACACGCGCAGTGGGCAAAATCCCGGTCACAAAAGAGACTATCGGAGCGACCGCTACTGGCGGGGTTGGTGTGAGCCAGCTGGCCGAGGCTGCACCCGCTGTGATGGATGCGATGACAAACGCTCAGGACAGTCTGACGTCCGGGCAGATCAGCCGCATTGTGGTGGGGGTTTTGCTTGTGGGCCTGGCCGTATTCATCGCGCTCTCGCAAGTAAAAAAACATAGCGACGGGACGGTGTGATGTGGGCCAGGGTGAAGGGCGGGCTGCTCATGCTCGCAGCGGCCGTCTTGGTGCTCATCGGGGCCTATGCTGCGGGCGGCCGATCTGCCCGACGTGCGGCCGAACTGGACCAAAGGAGACGCGATGATGCCGCTCGAAAATCAGCCGATGCTGTGGATCGCACGCTCGATTCGCTGGACGATGATGCTGTGCGTGACCGCGCTAATCGCTGGGTGCGCGGCGATCCCCGCTGGTAGCTATTGCGATCTGGCAAATCCGATCTGGTGGCAGTCTGTCGATGAGCTCGATGCCACGCCTGATGGCATCGTGCGCCAGGTTGTACGGCACAACGAGCGCTACGAGGCCGTGTGCGGAATGGCTATTTCCCGTCTCGGCTGAGGTCGCGCAACCAGCACCAGGCGGCATGTAGGAAGTAAAAAGCCCGCTCGAGGCGGGCTGGAAAACTGCCGCAATGCCCCATAAAATGCCCCATAAAATTCCATGATGCGCATGAAGAGGCGATGTAAGAGTCCTCTCCTGGGCACCACGGGATAATCCTAGATTGTCCCCTATGATCGATCTAGAAATAGCCTGAAACCCCGCATGATTGCTAAGGATCTGCGGGGTTTTTGTTGCGCGCCCCGCATGGACGCACAACAAAAATCCCGCCGAAGCGGGCCTCATGAAATGATCTATGATTTGTATTCTACGCAGCCGCCTTGGCTTCCTTTTTTGCTGCTCGCTGCCGCTCTCTGCTTGCCAGCTCCATGACTAAATGACGCGCCTCTCCTTCTGCGAATCTCGTTAGAGCTTCGCGCATCATTGGTTGGTACCCGACTCCTTGAATCTCGGCCAGTGCCTTAAACAGCGTTACAACCTGCTTCGGCAGCCGAATCGAAATCATCTGCATAGCCAGGGCTTCTTCAACTTGTTGTTGTAGTTCCTTTGGAGCCAGCTCGGCATGCTCTTCACTTGCTCCGAGCGTGCGATCATCCCAGGCCTCTTCAGAGCCCTGGATTTTTTTGGCTGTACCCATAGTCAACTTACCTCATTTGTTACTGGATTTTTCATACATACGAATTTCTTCGACATTAGGCTCGTATGCTGTCTTTATATAAATATTTCCGTTACTTGATGCAAATACTATTTTCAAAAGTCGGCCCCTATAGGTTTTCCCTATAAACCAAAGCGTCTGCGGATCGGTAGTGTGGTCTTCTCTATTGTCAATAAGATAGCCGCCATGCTCCTCAAGGAAGCATTCCTCGATCTCCAGTTCTTGAACACGGTGCTTGTCCTTGAGCTTGGTTCTGACCGCAGCAGAAATTGTCAACTTGATCATCATCTATATTGTATATACGTCAAATCACAAATCAACTGAAAAATTGTAAATACAATTCATCCTCGGTCAGACTCAACCAAGCTCATTTCATGAAAACCCTCGCTGCGCCGCAGGACCATTCCACCATCCGCCCCACGCCAGAAGGCCGGGTCTATCGTTTGACCGCGTCCACCCTGTCGCTATCGGGTGTCTGGGCTGCAGAGCACGCCGCACGGATGACGCCAATTTTGCGACGCCCACGTCTTTGACGGCCAGCAACTGGTCATCTGGTGCAGCTGCCAGCGTAGCCGGCGTATCGAGATTCTTTTCCCACAAGGCCTCCCGCGACGACCGTGGAAGGCTTGGCGTCGTATCCAGGAATTTCGGGAAAAACGATCAACGTCGGAGTGGGCTGGCATGGTAGAGGGTTGATGTTGCGGATTTTCCAGACTATGCCCCCAGGCCAGCACTTCTTCACCCATCTGTCTGCGCAACTGGCGTTGTGTTCGATCAGTTGGTCGGCTGCGGCCTGCCAGCGGTCGAATTTGCTGCCGAGGCTCTCGGTCGTGTGCCCCCGAATGGCGTCGATTGACGTGTCCAGCCAGGCCGCATGCACAACCCGAAGATCGGGTCGTTCCAGCGCGAGCGGAAGCGTTGTGAGAAAACACATGATTTCGCGGCGCGAAGCCGCCGACGCCACATCGAAGGGGGCGTACTTTTCCTGATCCTTCTGCGTACGGGATTCGAAGAACCACCCCGCGCCATCCTTTGGATCGTTTCGCAGCAGGTTGATCTCGTGGTTGCCCAGGACAGCAAATGCCCGGCCACTGTCAACCAGCGTTCGCACTTTCTCGAACACGCGCGGGCTATGAGGACCCCGGTCGAAGAAGTCGCCAACGAACACCAGCTGGCGGCCTTCGGAGTGCTGTCCCGCATGGTTGGATCCGAGGTGGCGCAGCAAACCGTGCAAGGCCTCGTATTCGCCATGGATGTCCCCCACGATGCCCAGAGGGCCCTCAGGCAAGGCTTGAACCAAACTCACATGGTTGCTCTTTCCTGGTGGATCATCGTGCTGACCCGGATCCGAGGTGGCTTTTACCCCTTGCCCTGACTGCCCAGCGCCTGGGCGCCCAGCAGCCCGGCCAGATGACCGAGCAGCTTGTCGCCATGGCCCATCAGGGTGGGCAGATTGTATGTATCGTAGATCGAGCCGTGGATCAGGCCCAGCACTTCGGTGCCATCCAGCATGCGGCGATAGCAGGCCAGGTCCTTGCGGGCGTTGCGCAAGGTGAATTGCATGCCGGTTTCGTCGCCGTCCAGAAGGCGCGAGACAATGGCACCGAAGGCCGCGCTGTTCGACCCGCCATTCGAGACGACCTCGAGCAATTTGGCGAGATCCACGCCCGTGGCCCGGGCTGCATTGACGGCTTCGGCGGCCAGTGCGGCGTGCCCCAGCGACAGCAGGTTGTTGATCAGTTTGAGCTTGAGCGCGCTACCCAGTTCGCCAATGTCGAAGATGTTCTCACAGCAGGCCTGGGCCACTGCGCGTACCTGGGCGCGGCTGGCGGGATCGCCACCCAGCATCATGTTCAGACGCCCGGCCTCGGCATCCCGGGGCGAGCGGCCCAAGGGTGCATCGACCAGGTGCATGCCGCGTTCGGCCAGTTGCCGGCCGATGTCCAGGGTGACGGCGGGGTCTCCTGTGGAGCAGTCAGCCACGATGAGGCCGCGGCGCCCGTGCTGCAGGATGCCCTGTGGCCCGTCCATCAGCGCCTGCACGACAGCGGACGATGTGACGCAGAGAAACAGCAGGTCCACCTTGGCTGCGATCTCACCCGGGTGTTGGGCTTCGGTCGCGCCCCGGGCCACCAGATCATCGATCGGCGCACGGTTTCTGTGGCCCATGAGGGTGACGGGATAGCCGGCTTCGAGAAGGTTCTTGACCATGCCGTGGCCCATGAGGCCGGCACCGATGAATCCAAGTGTTTCAGGTTTCGCCATGCTGTATCCTTGCTGGATTGGGTCTGTGCGCCAAATGGCCGCGTGGCCGCAGTTGCTGCGTGGCTGCGCGATTCAGCACTGGTACAGGTTGTAGCCCAGTGCGCCAGCAACTGCTGCAGCCATTCGCTGCCCGCGAACACTATTGCCCACATCGTCCAGGGGCGGTGAGAATGCCGCGATGCCCATCACCCCGGGCACGATGGTCAGGATGCCGCCCCCGACGCCGCTTTTGGCGGGCAGGCCTACAGTGTAGGCCCAGTCTCCCGAACTGTCATACATGCCCTCCATGGTCATTTCGGCCAGTATGCGCGCACAGTGCTCTTTTTTGATCACCTGTTTCCGGGTGATGGGGTTGCGCCCCCCCGCGGCAATGGTGGCACCCATGGTGGCGAGTTCCACGGTGGACAGCAGGGTGGAGCACTGGCGTGTGTAGACCTCGACCGCTTCCATGGGATCACAGTAGGCGCTGCCAGCGGAATACAGCAACCAGGCAATGCCGCGGTTGTGGAAATTGGTGGTCTGTTCGGATTCGTTCAAGGCATCGCACAGCGCAATGTCGGCACCTGTCAGGCTGCGCTGCATGCCCAATATGCGCTGCCAGCGGTCTTCCTTGTCAGTGGCCCGGATCAGGCTGGCGGTGGCGATGGCACCGGCATTCACCAGCGGCGACAGCGGCTTGTCGCCGTGCAGTTCGAGTGCCATGACAGAATTGAATGGCAGGCCGGTCGGGTCGGCACCAATTTTTTCCTGTACGACATCGGCGCCGAAATCTTCCAGTGCCAGTGCCAGCGTGCACACCTTGGAGATGGATTCGATGGCGAAGCGAAAGCTGCTGTCGCCCGCCTGTGCGATTTCTCCCTGGGTGGTGACCACTGCCAGCCCGGCCAGGGTGCTGTCGATGTTTTTCAGGTAGGGGATGTAGTCTGCATTCTTGCCGCCTGCGTCCCCTGCATGCGCGCGGTGAGCACGCGCAACAGTCTCTTGGAGATCGGTCATGATGAGTCGGGCGCCACCCTTGCGGGTGGCGCTTCCTGTGGATTTATGGTTTGTCGACCACGATATGGTGCAGGGGCCGGACCTTCGGGTGCAGGAAGAAGTGGCCTTCAGGCGCATTGTGGGTCTTGAGAGGGACCAGGGTGGCATTCATCTTCTTGCCCTGCTTGCTGTGCAGTGCATAGACGATGAACGGGATGGCCAGCACGATGAGGAAGGCGATCACCAGCGTCCCTGTGTACATTTCCACGGTTTCACCGCCGGGCAGGCCCGAGGGCGGAACGAAGGACACGAAGAATGCCAGCAGGGAAATCAGGAACCCGATGCCGGCGACGGCGATCTTGAAGCGCTCGCCTCCTGGGACATGGAATGCACGCGGCAGATCCTTTTGCTTGCGTATCAGGTGGATGTACGCCAGAAACAGCAGGAAGTACGTGCACAGGTAGATCACCACCGTCAGTGCCATCGCGATCAGGAACGACACGTTGTTGCCACCGCCCGTGTTGGTAAGCACGATCAGGGCCACCGTGGTGATGACCACCTGCAGAACCACCAGCGCCACCGGCACACCGTGCTTGTTCACCTTGTCGAACGGGTGGGGCAGAATGCCCTTCTGGGCGGTGACCAGCATGCCCCGTGAGGGCCCCACGATCCAGGACGCCACTTCAGCCAGCACCCCCAGAACCAGCAGGGCCATCAGGATGCGGACCACCCAGCCGTAGTGCGGGCCATAATGGCCGATCAGCTCATTGAAAGCCTGTACGATACCGGCCGAGAGGTTGATCTCATCGCTGGGAATGGTCATGGCCACGGCCAGCCCGCCAAGCGAACTGAGCACGATGGCGACGATGACCAGCAGCAGGATGGCAACCGGATAGTCACTGGTTTTCTTCATCTCGTTGACATGGGTGGCCGAGGCCTCGACCCCCATGTAGCTCAGGATGAAGGCCACGAACACCACCAGCGTGCCGATTTTGGTGAAGTCGGGGAAGAACGCCGCTGCCGTGATGGGGGTGGCGCTGGGTTCACCACTGACCAGGTAGGCGATCGCCAGGATCACCAGCACCGCTGCAGGTATCAGGATGCCGCCGAAAAAGCCGATCTTGGCAATTTTGGCGGTGTATTTGGTCCCCGCAAACTGCGTCAGCGTCAGCACCCAGAGAACAACCAGACCGGCAATGGTCTTGATCACCGGATCGGTGTTGAGTTCGGGCCAGTTCAGGATGAAGGACAGGGATCCCAGCAAAAAATAGATCATCGGAATGAAGCCGATGGCGATTTCGAGGTAGCAGCACGCGATGGCCACGAAGCCCCAGCGTTCCCCCAGGGAATTCGAAACCCAGGAGAATACCCCGCCTTCTTCCCAGCCCTGGACCGTGGCCATTTCCGCCGAGCACAGCCCCACGGGGATGAACCACAGAAACCCCCCCAGGAGCAGGAAGAACACCAGGCTGAAGCCAGATGTGGCAAAGGTCGGGTACTCATAGACCGCCATCACCATGGATGCCGTGATCGCAAAGAAGCCCAGCATCGACAACTGCTTGATGTCGGCTGTGCCCGTTGGTTTGGTCTCTGACATGATCCGCTCCAGATGCGTCAACCGTGGTTGAAACCCGAGGCTTCGGCGGCGGTGAGCGGTTTGCTCACGGGATGGGCCTCGAAGTGGGCAATGGCGCGCGACATGTCATCGAGCAGCAGGCTGGCGAGGTCGTGGCTGACGCCGTGACGCACCAGGATGCGCTGTATGACCAGATCTTCGCGGTTGGCCGGCATCGAGTATGCGGGCACTTGCCATCCACGGCTGCGCAGACGGTCGGCCAGGTCATACAGGGTGTAACCCCCGATGCCGGTGTCGGTCTTCAGCTTCCAGGCCAGGCCTGGAATGCCGGTCTGGCTGTCGCCGCTGAAGATCATCTCGAAGGGCCCCATTTTTGCAATCGCCTCGGCGAGGTACTGCGCCGTCTGGTAGCAGGCTTCGTGCACCTTGCGATAGCCCTCGCGCCCAAGACGCAGGAAGTTGTAATACTGGGCAATGATCTGACCGCCAGGACGCGAGAAGTTGAGTGCGAAAGTGGGCATGTTGCCGCCCAGATAGTTGACGTTGAACACCAGGTCCTCGGGGAGGTCGCTGGCCTCGCGCCAGATGACCCAACCCGCGCCCAGCGGAGCCAGCCCGAATTTGTGGCCGGAACTGTTGATGGATTTCACGCGTGGCAGGCGGAAATCCCAGGTCAGGTCGGGGGTGCAGAAGGGGGCCAGGAAGCCGCCGCTGGCACCGTCCACGTGCATGGGGATATCGAGGCCGGTGTCTTTCTGCAGTTGGTCCAGTGCATCATGCACGGCCTTCACCGGCTCGTATTGACAGGTATAGGTGACCCCCAGCGTGGGCACCACCCCGATGGTGTTTTCATCGGCGCGTTTGATGACCTCTTCGGGGTTCATCATCAGGCGCTCGCCTTCGAGGGGGATCTGGCGCAGTTCGACGTCGAAGTAGCGGGCGAACTTGTGCCAGCAGATCTGCACTGGCCCACAGATCAGGTTGGGACGGTCGGTCGGCTTGCCTTCTGCCTTGCGCTTGGCGCGCCAGCGCCATTTCATTGCCAGGCCGCCCAGCATGGCGGCTTCCGAGGAGCCAATGGTGGAGCAGCCCATGGTGGAGTCCGGGCTGGGTGAATTCCACAGGTCGGCCAGCATGCGCACACAGCGTGCCTCGATTTCGGCCGTCTGGGGGTATTCGTCCTTGTCGATCATGTTCTTGTCGATGGACAGATCCATGAGGCTGCGGATTTCGTCATCTACCCAGGTCTGGCAGAAGGTGGCCAGGTTCTGGCGCGAGTTGCCATCCAGCATGAGCTCATCGCGTATCGCACTGAACGCATCCACGGGATTGTTCTCTTTTTGCGGAAAGCCTGACTTGGGAAGATTGCCTCGCAGTTCGGCAGATGCGTAGATGTCGTCGTTGATGGAGTTCTTGACCATGTTGTGCCTGTCCTTTCGTTTTTGGTTGGGTAAGTGGCGGCCATGTCGAATGACCTATGGACGCGAAGATGTACACATACATCGAATGCATACTTGGCGAACATATCGTAACGAAATGAACGGGCTTTGGCCAGCTTTGTGTTTTGGGCAATGCACACGGACTTGCGGGAATCCGTGTCCAGAAGGTAGCATGCAGCCTGAACCCGAGAAAATGGATGGCGCTCTGCAATGGGTAATTCAGAAGCTATTTGTTACATGACGGCCACGGCATTGGCTGACGCCATCCGGGCGGGTGACCTGTCGGCCCGCGAGGTCATGCAGGCACACCTGGCCCGCATCGAGCAGGTCAACCCGCAGGTCAATGCCATGGTGACCTTGCATGCCGAGCAGGCCATGCAGGCGGCGCTGGCGGCCGATGAGGCCCAGGCGCAAGGAAAGGCGCTGGGCCCCCTGCACGGTCTGCCTGTGGCGCACAAGGATCTCACGCTCACCAAGGGCATGCGCACGACGTTCGGTTCGAAAATCCATGAGCACTTCATCCCCGATCAGAGTGCCCTGATCGTTGAACGGCAGCAGCAGGCCGGTGCCATCAGTGTGGGGAAAACGAACACGCCGGAATTCGGCGCGGGCTCCCAGACATTCAACGAAGTATTCGGCGCCACACGAAATCCCTATGATCTGTCCAGGACGTGCGGCGGGTCCAGCGGGGGGGCCGCCGTTGCATTGGCCACCGGCATGGTGCCGCTGGCCGATGGTAGTGACATGTTCGGTTCTCTGCGCTGCCCGGCCAGTTTCAACAACGTCGTGGGCCTGCGGCCATCCGTGGGGCGCGTACCCCGGTCGCTGACGCTCGATGGCTGGGACAGCCTCGCAGTCGATGGACCCATGGCCCGTACCGTACAGGATCTCGCCTTGTACCTGTCCGTGATGGCCGGGTTCGATGCGCGTGATCCTTTGGCGATTGCCGGCACCGGGGCACAGTTTCGCGAACCATTGGGTCGCGATCTGAAAGGGGTGCGCATCGCCTGGAGCCCCACCATGGGGGGGCTGCCCATCGAGCCGCAGGTCGTCCAGATGATCGAAGCCCAGCGCAGCGTGTTCGAAGGGCTGGGCTGCATCGTGGAAGAAGCCTGCCCGGATTTCTCCGATGCCACCGAAGCTGCCCTGACCCTGCGCGCCTATCAGTTCCAGGCCAATCTGGGTGAACTGATGGATCGCCATCCGGGTGTTCTGAAACAGACGATCGTCAGCAACATCGAGGCGGGCCGTGCCCTTGACATCACCCAACTGGCTCGTGCCCGGGTATTGCGCACGCGGCTCTTTCGCCAGGTCCATGATTTCATGTCGCGCTACGAATTCATGGTGTTTCCGACCAGCCAGGTGGCGCCCTTCCCGATCGAGCAGGAATACGTCACGCAGATCGGTGATGTGAAAATGGACAGCTACATCGACTGGATGCGTTCAGCCTACTATGTCACGGCAACTGCCCATCCTGCGATTTCCGTACCCTGCGGCTTCACCGCTCAGGGTCTGCCGGTCGGGCTGCAGATCGTTGGCCGTCATCAAGCCGATTTCGCCCTGCTGCAGATCGCCCATGCATTCGAGCAGGCGACGCAGTTCGGCCAGCAGCATCCGCCCATTGCTGGCTAGCGCAGGTTTGTCTGCTGCTGTGGCTGCGCACAGTGGATGGCGCCTCAGCTTGGCGGCATGATTGGTCAGCGCAGCGGCGTCCGTTGCTGTGGCAGAGGGGTTTCGGGGTTGAAGACCCCGGGTTCCAGCAACTGCGCCCCGTGATCCTGTGCATGCAGATAGACGCTGCTGACGGGCAGCAGCAAGGTGCAGCCGTGCGCGAGGGCGATATCGGCCAGCCCCAGCAGCAGTTCCTCTTTGGCGCGCATGAATTCCGCATAAGGCACGAAGGCCCCGGCCGGTTCAGTCTGTACCCAGGCATAGAGCAGCAGCTTCAGTGCGCCATCCCCGAATTGATTGAAGCGGAAGACGAAGTATTTCAGGTTGCTGCGTTCGTTCAGGAAGCGATTGCCGTCCTCGATGATGGCGCGCACCTTGCCATAGTCTTCGTAGCGCAGGAGCAGGTGTTCGCTGATCATGCGATGGCTCAGCCGCGAGTGGTTCACCATGTTGGATGAATTGAACAGCGAATTGGGCACGTACAATGGCTTGCCGTCCCAGCCCAGCACCCGGGTGGCGCGCCAGCCGATGTTCTGCACGGTACCGGCCAGGTTCGTGCCGGGGAAAATGATGTCTTCGCCGATCTTGAAGATGCGGCTGGCATAGATGGTCAGGCCGCCCAGCAGGTTGGCCACCAGGGTCTGCGCGGCAAAACCGGCCGCGATACCGGCCGCGCCGCCGAAGGCCAGCAGGCTGGCCAGGGGGACGTTCAATTGTTGCAGGATCGAGATGGACGCGAAGATGAGCACGAAGGCCCAGGCCATCTTGTTCAGTGCGTCTATGGCCGTTTCATCGGTTTCCTGGTTGCGGTTGCGGATATGGAACAGGTAGTTGTTCTTGGACTGTTCGGCAAAACGCAGTAAAAACCATACGAGAATGATGATGGCCAATATGCCCAGTGCCGGGCTGACGAAATGGTCGGCCAGGGGCTGTGTACCCCTGGGCATCATCTTCTGGCGCATCAGCGTAAGGCTGCTGAGCCATACGGCGGTACGCAGTGGGGCATCGATGGACGTCACCAGCGCGTGGCGCCATACGTGGCGACCGGGCTGCAGGTTGCGCAGGCGCCAGGCCAGAAACCAGTGAATGAGCCGGTTCACGGCCAGGGTGATCAGTATGGTGACGACAGGAAAGATCCACAGCTCTTTTTCCAGAAACTGGTTCAACTCCTGCTCCATGGGTTCCTCTTCGGCAATTTGGAAAAAATGACGCTTTCGAATGCAGGGACGTTACCATGTGGCATGGCGGCATGTCATGACTGGATTGAGAACGGTTATCATTCCTGCTAATATCCACGCTTCCTTTGTCGTCTCTGCCATTTCATGCACAGGGCCACGTCTTTCTCTCTTAATTGGCTCAAGGCGCTGGCGGCCGTTCTGGCCATCAGCCTGCACGCGCTGGTCCTGGCCATGGTGCTGCAGGCGCCTGTGGCCGAAGTGGCGCAAGGGCAGCCAGAGGGGTTTGATGTCCAGTTCGTTGAGTTGGGGCCGGCTGTGGATGAGCAGGCCGTCGCAGGCGATGCCCACGAGACGGGGCGTATTCCCGAACCGGATTTGTCCTTTGAGACACCAGAACCCGTATTTGAACCCTGGCCCGAAGCTCAGCCGGATCCAGTCGTGGAGCCCGATCCGTCGCCGGAACCTGAGCCTGTCGTCGAGCCCGACCCGCTTCCTGAGCCCGAACCCGTTGTCGAGCCTGAGTCGATTCCTGAGCCTGAGCCCGTCGTCGAGCCTGAGCCGATTCCGGCGCCTGAACCCGTCGTGGAGCCAGACCCCGTTCCGGCGCCTGAACCCGTCGTGGAGCCAGATCCGGTTCGCGAGCCCAAGCCGATCATCGAGCCCGAGCCAGCAGCGAATCCAAAACCCATCGCAAAACCCGAGCCTGAACCCAAGCCGGTAGCCAAGCCCAAGCCGGTAGCCGAGCCCAAACCAGTAGCCAAGCCCAAGCCAGTAGCCAAGCCCAAGCCAGTAGCCAAACCCAAGCCGGTTGCGACGAGCAGGCCACAGCCGTCCGCGCACACCAAGGATACCGGAGCATCGGCAGGGCCCCAGCAGGCCCGTCCCGCACAGGGTGCTGCAGAACCGGTGGATCCGGATCGGGCGCGTGTCGTGGGCCAGGTGGACTATCTGGGCCAGCGCCCGACCCCCGCGTATCCCCGACTGTCCCAGCGTCGGGGCGAGCAGGGGCGCGTCGTCCTCAGGGTGCTGATTTCACCGCGCGGTGAGGTGATACAGGTTCAGGTCAGGCAATCGTCCGGCCACGGACGTCTGGACGAGGCGGCTGTAAAAGCCATCCGGCAGGCGCGTTTCAGACCGTATACCGAAAATGGCATTGCCTATAAGGCATTGGCCGATATTCCTTTTGATTTTGTCTTGTAGGACATGAACATGATGCTGGACATGATGCAGGCAGCAGTCTTGATGGTGGCCCAGGTGGCCGATCCGCAGGTGGCGTCGCCCGTGGCCGAAAATCTGGCGGCGGCTGCGGCCCCGATCGCCGGCGCGTTGGCGGATGCCGCCGCTGTGGATCCGACGTTCGTGCAGCCTGGGGCGGCTCTTGCCGGGCAGGGTGTGATGCATTTCATTGGGCAGAGCGATGCGGTGGGCAAGTCCCTCTTTGTCTTCCTGCTTCTGATGTCGCTCGCGAGCTGGTATCTGATTCTGGCCAAGGGGCTGACCCATCTGCGCATCCGGCGGCGATCGGAAAAATTCCTGCAGGAATTCTGGTCGGCCAGTTCACTGGAGCAGGTGGAAAACGAGATTGCCACGCATGGCGCCGATGAGCCATTTGCCCATCTTGCGAGCCACGCCATTCATGCGCAAAGGCACCATGCGAAGTATGGCGCATCGCGGCTCGAGGAAAGCGGCTCGACGGCTGCCTTTGTCACGCGCATCATGCGCAAGGTGATCGATGAAGAAACGGCACGCCTTGAAAATGGTCTGACCGTATTGGCCTCGGTTGGCTCCACTGCGCCATTCGTCGGTCTGTTCGGCACGGTGTGGGGGGTTTATCACGCGTTGCTCAGCATCGGCATGTCCGATGGGGTGACCATCAACCGGATCGCCGGGCCGGTGGGCGAGGCGCTGATCATGACGGGCCTTGGGCTGGCGGTGGCGATTCCTGCGGTACTCGCCTATAACGCATTCGTGCGCGTCAATCGGGTCTATCTGGCCCGGCTGGACGCCTTCGCGCATGACCTGTTCACCTTCCTGAGCACGGGGCAGCCGGTGGATGACGGCGATCACGAACGTCGCCCGCAGTCGCGCCACATCAATCTGGCCGGCGCCCGGGGAGGCTGATCATGGCATTTGGCAGTTTCGACTCGGGGCGGTCAAATGCCACCATGTCCGAAATCAACATGGTGCCGCTCATCGATGTCATGCTGGTGCTGCTGGTGATTTTCATCATCACCGCGCCTTTGCTCAGTCATTCGATCCGCATCAATATTCCACAGGTCTCGGCCCAACCGCTCGAACAGAAACCGGTGGTGGTGGATCTGGCCATCGATGCCTCGGGCGCCATCTTCTGGAACGATCAGCCCGTTCCAGAAGATGAATTGACCGCGCGCTTTGCGCTCGAGGCGGCGCAGGAACCACAGCCCGAAGTGCGCATCCGTGCCGATACCGAAACCCGTTACGGCCTGTTGGCGCGCGTCATGGGTGCCGCCCGTCAGGCGGGCATGAAACGCTTGGGGTTCGTGACCACACCAGACTAGAATCTGGGCATGAAAGTTCTGGTCATCGAAGACGACGCCACTCTGGGCCGGGCGCTGCAGGAGTTCCTGCTGGCCCAGGGGCATGTGGCTGAATGGGTGCAAACCGGGCAGGGGGTTGTGGCACGGGTGCTCGATCAGGGGCACGATCTGCTGCTGCTCGACCTGAACCTGCCGGATGTCAGCGGGCAGCAGATCCTCGAGCGGCTGCGGCGGCAGGGGTACCAGGGGCAGGTGCTGATAGTGACCGCCAACGACGGCCTCGATGATCGGGTCGCCGGGCTGGATGCCGGGGCAGACGATTACGTCATCAAGCCGTTCGAACTGGCCGAATTGGCCGCCCGGGTGCGCGTGCTGGCGCGGCGCAGCCTGGGGCGTGCCAATACCGTGCTCGAATGCGGTGCGCTGCAACTGGATACCGTGGGACGCCAGGTCAGTGCGTCGGGTTCGCGCCTGCCATTGTCCGTGCGCGAACTTTCCTTGCTCGAAATGCTCATGGCCCGGCCGGGGCAGGTGGTCACCAAGCAGCAGATGGTGCAGTCGCTCTCTGCCAGTGATGCAGATTTCAGCGACAACGCCGTCGAAGTCTACATCTATCGCCTGCGCAAGCATCTCGACGGCACGGGCGCGAGCATCCTTACGGTGCGTGGCTTCGGCTACCTGCTGGATGCCGGCCATGCGCTCTGATGCCGGGCCTGCTGACGCAGCGCGCAGGAACCCGATGGGCTGGCTGCGCACGGATTCCCTGGTGGGGCGCCTGCTGCGGCGGCTGTTTCCCGCATTGCTCGTCCTGATCGTCATCGATCTGCTGGCCACCTGGTACATGACAGAGGTCCTTCAGCCCGAGCCATGGCAGTTGCGTGATCTCTTCTGGGCCATGTTGCTGCTGCAGGTGGTGCTGGTCGGGCTCTTCATCTGGGCGCTGGTGTCCGGCGTGCGCTCCGAACTGGCTTCGGTGCGCCGACTGGGGCTCGAAATCCGTCAACGCCCGGTGGATGACCTGCAGGCCTTTGACGGCTCTGGTCTGCCTGCAGAATTGGCACCCCTGGTGCAGCATTTCAACGGGCTGTTGCTCAGGCTGGATGATTCCGTACAGGCACAGAGGCGTTTCATCGGTCAGGCGGCGCATCAGCTGCGCACGCCGCTGGCGGGCCTGAAGCTCGAATCGGAACTGATGCTCGGGCAGGATCTCGATGACGATGTGCGCGCGCGTGTCGTGCGCATCAAGGCCGTCACCGATCGCATGATCCGCATGGGCCAGCAGCTTCTGGTGCTGGCCCGGGCGGATCACAGCATGCGTCCGCAGGACGCGTTCGTGCGCCTCGACCTGTGCGAGTGGATGCGCCAGGCGGGCTCGCGCTGGCTCGATCTCGCGCGCGCCCAGGGCGTGGATCTGCAACTGCAGGCACCCACCAAGGCGGTGCTGGTGGATGCCGATCCGCTGCTGCTGGCCGAACTGCTGGGCAATCTGATCGACAATGCCCTGCGCGAAGCCATGCCCATGCGCACCATTGTGCTCGGCGTGCTGGCCAACCCGCCGGCGATTCATGTTCAGGATGATGGGGTCGGCATCCCCGAGGGCGATCTGGAGCGGATTTTCGAGCCGTTCTATCGCCCGTCGGGGGCACACCCGGGGGGTTCTGGCCTGGGGCTGGCCATCGTGCGCGAGATCGCGCTCGCCCATGGCGCCTGGGTCAAGGCAAGCAGCCGGCCTGAAATTGCCGGCACGCGCATCATGGTGGTGTTTCCAGGGCCCCGCAAGGGGGCCAGCCTACGAGCCGGAGGCCGGCACCGTGATGGTCATGCGACGCAGGATCCCGCCTGACTCGACCGACCCCTGGGTTTCGGTTTCGCCATCGCGCATCAGGCGCAGGCATTCGTCGCGCGCGCTGCCCGAATACGCATCACAGCGGTTGGTGAGATTGCGCTCCCGTGTGCTGTCGGCGGGGTCGGACAGGGTGTTGTCGCGGCTGGCCTTGGCCGCTGCAGCGGCTTCTTTCAGACAGGCTTCCAGGTCGATGCCGGGTGTCGAATGACACCGGGCGACTTCCTGTTGATAATTGCTCTGGACGGCATCGGCCTGCGCTGCCGGCGACAACAGGGCCAGGCCGGCGGACAGGCAGATCAGCCACAATGGTTGCAAGAGACGGGTCGTTTGAGGCATGGCAATGTACTCTTGAAGTTCGGACAGGCCGGCGTACGGGCCTGCCAATGATTACAGGCATCAGTATACGGGGTCTCTCGCAGGCTGATTGTCACGAATCTTTTCCAGGCCGATTGCGTCGTTGCCGGGCACTCTGCATCAGAAGAATGGCAGTGACCGGCGAGGTCAGGATCAGGAACAGGCAAATGAGCCACTCATGGAATATGGGTCGCTGCTGCAGGAGGCTGGCCACTACGGTGGCCGACAGCGCCACGCAGAATGCGCCCAGCGTCATGCCCATGGTGGGGGCGTGCATCCGCTCCCTGAAGGTCTGCAGGCGCAACAGGCCAAGGGATCCGATCAGGGTGACCAGACCGGCGGTGATCAGCAGGGCAGACACCAGCAGTGCAGCCCAGAGGGGCAGCGCGTTCATGGCTCGATCACCTCGCCGCGCAACAGGAATTTCGCCAGGGCAGCGGATCCCACGAAGCCGAACAGCGCAATCAGCAGCGCGACGTCGAAATACAGCCCGGCCTCGAAACGCAATCCGAGCACGAGCAGGATCAGCATGCCGTTGATGTACATGGTGTCCAATGCCAGGATACGGTCTTCGGCGCTGGGGCCACGCAGCAGGCGGATGGCTGCGCAGGCCAGGCCCAGCGTGAAGCACAGCAGTGCAAGGGCTGCCGCCCAGTACAGTAGAAATGCGCTCATTCAAATATCTCCATCAGCGGCCCTTCGTAGCGATTCTGGATGATTCGTGTCAGGCCCTGCGGGTCGTGCAGGTCCAGGACATGCAGAGTCAGGATGTTTGTTTCAGGATCGTGGCCGGCCCACACGGTGCCTGGCGTGAACGTGACAATGCAGGCCAGCGCGGCCATGCCGTGCGGATCGTGCATCCGCAGCGGGATATCGAGAAAACCGGGGCAGGCCAGTGAGCGCTGGCCGTGCAGGATGCGCAGACCGACCTCCCAGTTCGAGCGTGCAATGTCGATGGCGACCTGAACGATCAGACGCATGCCCAGGAACGGCCTTGCCGGGTGCGCACGCACTGGCCGCAGGATGGGGGCGAGCAGGCTGAGTACCAGCGCGATGACCAGGCCTAGTGCGATCTGCCCGCGTTCGAGGCCGTCATTGAGCACCAGCCACAGGATGAGCAGCAGCGCGGTGAGAAAGAGGGTGCCAGACCATCGTTTCATGGCAGCCCCGTGGTTCCGTCGGCCGATGGCAGGCGGGTGGGCTTGCTGTTCTTCAGGCCTGTATCCAGTACCGCGTGCGTGTAGCGGATGGGCTCGTTCAGATACCAGGCGGTATCTTCCAGATAGTCGAGCACCGAGCCCGCACGCAGCGTCAATGCGATGGCTGCCAGCATGAGCACCAGGATGGGCATGGCTTCATTCAGGCGCAAGGCGGGCACGCGCAGGTCTTCCGGTATCCAGAACAGGCGGATGCCGCTGCGGACGAAGGCCAGCAGGCTGGCCATGCCCGAGGCCAGCATCACGGCCACCAGCAGCCAGACGTTGAAGTCCGGTGCGCCATATTCAGCAGTGCGCAGGGCCGCTGACAACAGGGAGAATTTGGCCACGAATCCTGAGAGCGGGGGCAGCCCGACCACGATCAGTGCGCACGCAAAGAAACTCAGGCCCAGAAAGGCCATGGCGGCCGGAAAGGGCACCCCGACCACCTGTTCCGACAGGCTGGTGTCGTCGGATTCATCGGTTTCAAAGGCTTCCTGGGTGATGGCCAGCATGTCGGCCCCGAAAGACTGGCTGCGCTCGGTGAGTTCGAGCAGCAGGAACAGCGCCCCGAGGCCGAGTACGGAACTGAGCAGATAGTACAGCGCAGGGCCTGTCAGTGTCGCACCCGGCATGCCCAGGGCGGCAAACAGGGTGCCTGATGACGTGATCACGGCATATGCGGCAATGCGTCGCGCCTGGGAACTGGCCAGCATGCCCAGGGTGCCGAAGATCAGGGTGGCAATGCCGGCAGGAAACATCCATGCGCCACCGAAGGCCGCCGGTGCGTCGGCGGGCAGCAGCAGCGAACCGATGCGCAGCAGGGCGTAGATGCCGACCTTGGTCATGATGGCAAACAGCGCAGCGACCGGAGCACAGGCTTCGGCGTAGGCATTGGGCAGCCAGAAATTCAGGGGCCAGGCCGCTGCCTTGATCAGGAACGCCACGCCCAGGATGGCCGCGGCGCTGTCGAACAGCTGCCGATCGGCCTGGTTGAGTTGCTGGACCTGAACGGCCAGGTCGGCCAGATTCAGGGTGCCCGTCAGGCCGTAGATCAGGGCAATGGCAATGAGCAGCAGAAATGAGGCGATCAGGTTGACGGCGATGTAGTGCAGCGCGGCGCCGACGCGCTGCTTGCCCGAGCCGTGCAGCATGAGACCATATGATGCCGTCAGCAGGATTTCGAAGAAGACGAACAGGTTGAACAGGTCGCCCGCCAGAAACGCGCCGTTCAAGCCCATCATCTGCAGCAGGAACAAAGGGTGAAAATGCCGGCCCGCCCGATCCCAGCGCGCTGTGGCGTAGACCCAGGCGCAGGTGCCCAGCACGGCCGACAGCCCGAGCATCAGCGCTGATAGGCGGTCTGCAACCAGCACGATGCCAAAAGGGGCTGGCCAGTTGCCCAGCAGATAAACCCCCACCCCGTCGGGCCACGCGGGGCGGCCAATGCCCTGTGTGGCACGAATCAGCGCCAGGGCCACGAGCACCTGCAGCCCCAGCGAGACCGCACCCAGCATGACGCGCACCGGCCGCTGATTGTCGCGCGTGAGCAACATGAGCGCGGCAGTCAGCAACGGGAGCAGGACTGGCAATGCCGGCAGGTTGTCGAACCATGGATTCATGGCTGGTGTTCCTCGCCATCGACGTGGTCCGTATGACTCATCCCGCGCGAAGCGAGCAGCACCACCAGAAAGAGTGCGGTGGTGGCGAAGCCGATGACAATGGCTGTGAGCACCAGTGCCTGCGGCAGCGGGTCGGCATACAGCGCTGGATCAGCCCACTCGGGATCGATCACGGGTGGCGCGTCGAGACGCAGCCGCCCCATGGCAAAAATGAACAGGTTGACGGCATAGGCCATGAGCACCAGCCCCATGATGAACTGGAAGGTCCGCGGACGCAGCAGCAGCCAGACCCCCGAGCCGGCCAGCACGCCAATCGCCAGTGCCAGTATCCATTCCATGTTCAGTTCCCCATGTCCGTCTCGGCCAGTTGCCGGTAGAAGCGCAGCGACTGGTGGGCCAGGGCGATGATCATCAGTACGGTCGCGCCGACGACCAGCATGTAGACCCCCAGGTCGAAGAGCAGCACGCTGGACAGATGCGCGCTGCCGATCCAGGGCAGATCGAGGTCGAGATGGGATGATGCCAGCAGTGGCTGACCCGTCCACCAGACCGCCATGGCGGTCAGCCCGGCCAGCAACAGCCCCAGGGCGATCCAGGCCTGGGGTCGGATCAGGGGCCGGGCCTCGACCCAGAGTATCCCGCCGACCATGTACTGCAGGATGATGCCCGTGGCCATGATCAGGCCACCGACAAAACCGCCACCTGGCAGATTGTGCCCACGGAAGAGGAAATACAGCGAGATCATTGTGGTGACCGGCAACAGCAGGCGGACCAGCACGGCGGGGATGCGCATCAGGCCATACGGCAGGGGCGCAAGGATGTCGGGTTCTTCGAAGTGCACGGTCTTGGCATCGCGGCTGCGGTGCCGCAAGGGGGCCGTAATGGTTTCTGCCGGGGGACGGAAGCGGCGCAGCAGGGCGTATACGCTCAGCGCCACGATGCCCAGCACGGTGATTTCGCCAAAAGTATCGAAGGCGCGGAAGTCGACCAGGATGACGTTGACGACATTTGCCCCGCCCCCCAGGGGCCAGGCCTGTTCGACAAAATAGTGGGCAATGCTGTGCTGGGCGGCCGGTCGCGTCATCATGACCCAGGCCAGCAGCGTCATCGCCGCACCGGCCAGGACGGCGACCAGGAAATCGCGGCGCCGGCGCCACAGCGTACGCTGGCGGGTCGGGCCGGGAAACTCTTCGATGCGGGGCGGCAGCCAGCGCAAACCGAGCAGGATCAGGATCGTGGTGACCACTTCGACAGTCAGCTGGGTGAGCGCCAGGTCGGGGGCCGAGAGCCAGGCAAAGGTGATGCCGGTGACCAGGCCGGCGGCACTGGCCAGCATCAGTGATGCAATGCGGTGATACTTGGCCTGGTACGCGGCGCTCAGCGCACAGGCACTGCCCGCGAGCCACATCAGGGCAAAGGACCATTGGGCTGGCGTGGACTGGCTGCCCTTGAACCATACGGACGACTGCAGCAGCGGCAGGACGCCTACGGCCAGGGTGCAGAGAATCAGCAGCAGGACCTGCGGCTGCAGGCGCTGGGTCTGCAGCCACTGCATCAGCCGGGCCGAGCCGGCATCCAGCGCCTCGAGCCAGAGTTCGAAGCTCTGCCGGCCGTCGAAACGGTAGATGAATGGCACCTGTCCGGGTTTGCGCCTGTCGTGGCCGCGCAGGGCGGCGTAGATGAGTATGCCGCCGCCGGTGGCGATCAGGCTCATGAGCAGCGGCAGATTGATGCCATGCCACAGTTGCAGGTTGAAGGCGGGCACCCGCTCGCCCAGCAGGGCGTGCATGACCAGTTCGAGCACTGGCTTGACGAACACCCCAGGCGCAATGCCGATGGCCAGGCAGATGAGCACCAGGATGGCGCAGGGGATCAGCATCCTGCGGTCGGGGTCGTGCGGCACCCGGGGCAGATCAGTGGCGGGTGGCCCAAAGAACACTTGCAGGATGAAACGCAGCGAATAGGCCACGCTGAATGCACCTGCAATGACTGCCGCCGTGGCCAGACCCCAGCGTGTGGCCCAGTGCCCCGTGATGAACACGGTTTCCGCAAAGAACATTTCCTTGGACAGAAAGCCGTTCAGCAGGGGAACGCCGGCCATGGCCGCGGCCGACACCATGGCCAGCGTGGCCGTCAGGGGCATGGCCCTGCGCAGGCCCGACAACCGCGTGAGGTCGCGAGTCCCGCTTTCGTGGTCGACGATGCCCGCAGCCATGAACAGTGAGGCCTTGAACGTGGCATGGTTGATGATGTGGAAGATCGCCGCAACCAGAGCCAGGCGGCTGTTCATCCCGAGCAGCAGCGTGATCAGCCCCAGGTGGCTGATGGTCGAGTAGGCCAGTACCCCCTTCATGTCGCGCTGGAAGGTCGCGGCATAGGCACCCAGCAGCAGCGAGCACAGCCCGGCGCCGCCGATGATCCAGGTCCACCAGTCGGTACCGGAAAAAATCGGCCAGAAGCGGGCCAGCAGAAAGACGCCGGCCTTCACCATGGTGGCCGAATGCAGGTAGGCCGATACGGGCGTGGGGGCTGCCATGGCGTTGGGCAGCCAGAAATGAAAGGGAAATTGCGCGCTTTTGGTCAGGGCCCCCAGGGCCAGAAGCACCAGCAGTATCGGATACCAGCGATGGTTGCGGATGAGCGGGGCGGCTGCCAGGACGGCGTCCAGATCATAGCTGCCCACGATATGGCCGATGATGAGCATGCTGGCCAGCAGGCAGAAGCCGCCGCTGCCCGTGATCAGCAGGGCCATGCGGGCGCCACGACGGGCATCCATGCGGTGCGACCAATAGCCGATCAGCATGAAGGACGAAAGGCTGGTGAGTTCCCAGAACACGAGCAGCTGGATCAGGTTGCCCGCCAGCACCACCCCGAGCATGGCACCCATGAAACTCAGCAGGAACGCAAAGAAGCGCGGGGCCGGATCATCGGCCGACAGATAGTAATGGGCGTACAGCGCGATCAAGCCACCCAGCGCTGAAATGATCACGACGAACAGCCATGCGTAGCCATCCATGCGCAGCGTCAGGTCGACCCCCTGCAGCGGAATCCACGGCACGCTCAGCTTGATGACCCCTTCGTCGGCCAGGGCCGGCGTGAGGGTCACGGCCAGGAGCAGACACAGCAGGGCACTGCCCCCGGCGAGCCATGCCCCAGCTCGCCTGGCTCTTGCGGGCAGCAGGGCTGCACACAGACTGCCGGCAAAGGGGATGGCCAGAATCAGGGTCAGAAGCATGGATCGGCTTGTACGCGGTGGGGGACGTCAGTGGGGAATGCCAGGCGAATATGATACGCGAAGATGCCGTTTGACCTGGATCAATCTCTGCGCCCATCAGGCTACCCAGGTGAGTGGCGATGCACGACAATGAGGCATTTCACACGCGCTGCAGTCGCGTGGCAGGCGTATGCATGCGTGCTGCCCGCACGTGTACGATGTGTGCATACTTGCCTGGGAAATTCTGGTATGTCCTCTCTTGCTGCTGCCGATACGTCGGGTGCCCCGGTCGATGCCTTTGCCGATCTGGAAATCTCCGAGGCGCTGATTCGCCGCTTCGATCAGTCCGGGCCCCGCTATACCTCATATCCGACGGCCGATCGCTTCGAGCAGGGCTATCCGCCCGAACGCTACATCGGACACCTGGCGCAGCGGGCCACGGCAGCTCAGGCCGTGCCGCTGTCGGTGTACGTGCATCTGCCGTTCTGTGAATCCCTGTGCTATTTTTGCGCTTGCAACAAGATCATTACCCGCGACCACAGCCGGTCGGCCGAGTATCTTCAGGTTCTGTATCAAGAAATGGACCTGCTCGATGCCCATCTCGGGGTGCACCGGCAGGCGGTGCAATTGCATCTGGGGGGTGGAACCCCCACCTTCCTGAGCGCAGCCGAGCTCGAGGGCCTGATGGTTCAGCTGCGCCGTCACTTCGAGTTTTCTGCCGACGCCGAATTGGGGGTCGAGATCGATCCGCGCACGGTGACACCCGATTCCCTGGCCATGCTGGCCGGGCTGGGTTTCAATCGCACCAGTTTTGGCGTACAGGATTTCGACCCCGACGTACAGGCCGCGGTCAATCGGATCCAGCCCTACGAGATGGTGCGCGCGGCCCTTCAGGCCAGCCGCGACAACGGCTTCCAGTCCGTGAACGCCGACCTGATCTACGGGCTGCCGAAACAGACCCTGGCCAGTTTTGGGCGTACGCTCGACCAGTTGATCGAACTGCTGCCCGACCGCATCGCGCTGTACAACTATGCCCACCTGCCCGACCGCTTCAAATCACAGCGGCTCATCCGCACCGAAGATCTGCCCTCGGCGGATACTCGGCTGCAGATCTTTCTCATGTCGGTCAGGCGCCTGCTCGATGCCGGATACGTGTACATCGGTCTAGATCACTTTGCCCGGCCGGAAGACGAACTCAACCAGGCCCGGCTCAATCTGGGCCTGCACCGCAATTTCCAGGGCTATACGACCCGCGCCGAATGCGATCTCATCGGCTTCGGTATTTCGGCCATCGGCAAGATCGGCAATGCCTACGTGCAGAACCATCATTCGCTCAACGCCTATACTGAGCAGGTCACGCATGGTGTGCTGCCCACGGCCAAGGGGTTTGATCTGAGCCCTGAAGATGCGTTGCGGCGCGAGGTCATCATGGCCATCATGTGCAGCATGCCGATCGATTTCACGCGTTTCGAACGCATGCACGGCCTGTCATTTGTCGAACATTTTGCGGCCGAGCTCGAGCGGCTTGCGCCGCAGGTGCAATCGGGCCTGCTGACGATCGATGACCAGGGCTTGCGGGTCTTGCCCAAGGGGCGTGTCTTTGTGCGCGCGCTGGCCATGGTGTTCGACCAGTACGTGGGCCGGCCGCGCGTGGCGACCTACTCGCGGCTGATCTGATCGGGGGGTGATTCGTCACTGCGCGGGGTGGCCGGTCGTGTACTATCGGCGCTGGCCGCCCGCGTGGGCAGGCGCCACAGATAAATGCTGACGGCCACGCCGGGTATCAGCAAAAGCCAGCGGGCCCAGGCCACCGGCATGATCCAGGCCGACACGGCCAGTGAAGGCCACATCAGTGCCATGGCGATGCACTTGCTCTGCAGGGGGATTCCGCGCCCCTCCTGGAAGTCGCGGATATACGGACCGAGGACACGATGCGACATCAGCCAGGCATGCATGCGAGGCGAGCCGCGCAAAAAGCAGAAGGCCGCCAGCAAGAGGAAGGGGGTCGTGGGCAGCAGGGGCAGGAAAATCCCCAGCACCCCCAGGCCCAGGGCCATCGACCCCAGCACGGTGTACAGGGTGCGGATCATGGTTCAGTGGATTCTAGCAAGTCCGCGCCGGCGATGGCACTGGGGTCGGCCGAGCAGCGCAAGCAGGAAAAAAGGATGGCGGCCCTGCTCGCGCAGGTTCCTTTGTTCAATGAACTGTCCGCCGAGGCCTTGCAGCCCATCGTGGCGGGCACCACAGAAATCAAGGTGGCTCGCGACGAGGTGATTTTCCAGCGGGGCGACCCGTGTGTCGGCTTTCATGTGGTGATGTACGGCCTGGTGAAACTGCTGTTTGTATCCAGCAGCGGGGCTGAACGGGTCGTGCGCCTGATCGGCCCGGGTGACGGCTTTGGCGAGGCGCTGATGTTCATGGGCAAGGACTACATCGTGACGGCCGTTGCCCTGCGGGATTCCCTGCTTCTGCACGTGGGGCGTGACGCCTTGTTCGAACAGCTCGATCGTGATCCCCGTATTGCGCGCAGGATGCTGGCCGGGCTCAGTTCGCGGCTTTACAACCTGATGGCCGATGTCGAGGCCTATACGCTCAAGTCGGCTCCGCAGCGGCTCGTCTCGTGGCTGCTGAAAGAGTCGCGCGGCGCGGTGGGGGAGGCGTTTCGGATCGAAATCGGCAAGGCGGTGATGGCCTCCAGGTTGAATCTCTCGCCCGAGCATTTTTCACGCCTGCTGCGCGACATGAGCGACAAGGGCCTGCTGCGGGTGCGCGGTCGCGAATACACCATCATCGACGCCCAGGGCCTGCGCAACTACAACGGCTGACGCGCGTGGCTTGCTGCCGCTTCAGCCACGGCACGCAGGGCGCGCCGATATCTCAGCAGGGCCCGGCCCAGGTTGAACGCCAGCAGCAGGGCGGACACGATCAGCAGGGGTCCGGCGGCATGGCGTGCCGCCTGCCAGCCGGCGGCGGCCAGCAGCCAGCACAGGGTCATCGCCAGGTGGGCAGCCCACTGCGTGCGCGCTGCGGTCTCACCGATGTACGTGGCCATCTTGGGCAATACCTTGAGGTAGACGCGCGCCATGGCGGGATCGCGATTGGGCCCGCTGATCGAATCCTGGGCGTGCTTCCAGAGCAGGAAGGGCACGATCTTGTACAGCATGCCATTGACCGCCGAACCCAGCACGCCCACGATGATGGCCACCCCCAGCACCAGTGAGGCCTGCGTGCCGTGGCCATGGGTCAGCCAGATCCACAGGGGGGCGCAGGCGAGCAGCGACAGCATGCTCACATACCAGAACAGCGTGGTGGCTTCGGGGGTCGGGCGCTTGCGGGTCCAGAGGCGCTGCAGCGTCGTGGCCCCCCACAGTACGTATGCTGCCAGCAGGATCAGCTCGACCGCTTCGCGCATCAGGCGGGGCAGGCCGTCGGTGGCCTCCAGTGCGCTCCAGGCCAGCAGCAGGATGGGCACCAGCAGGGGCATCCAGCGCGTCATGGGCCTGGGGTAGATTTCGGTCACCTGGAAAATGGGCAGCAGCTGGAACGTCATGCCCATCAACAGCAAGCCGCCCCAGCCCGCCAGGCCCCAGAGCACATGGCTGCCGAGCCAGTCTGGCAGCGCCAGGCTCAAGCCCAGCGCGGTGGCCAGGGACGCCCCCAGCAGTACGGCCAGCGCCAGCGAAGCCAGGGCCCCGCGCACTGGCACCAGGATCTCGCGGGCGCCGCGATATACGTGCTGTCGATGCCGCCACAGGCCCCAGGCTACGGTGCCCAGATACAGAACGAACGCGCTGGCCAGAAACAGGACGGCCGAGATCCAGGCTGTCGACCACCACCACAGGAAGCCGGCTGCCAGCAGCAATGTGCCGGTGGTCAGCAGGGGGTGGACCCAGCGTACCAGCAACCGGATCCCGGGGGTGGGCACATTGCAGGCGACTGCCAGGATCTGCAGCAGCGCCCCCAGCATCGCACTGCCCAGTATCCCCAGCGTCCACAGATGGGTCAGGGCGAGCGTGGTACCCGACCAGCGTGAGGCCAGCGCCTCGGGCCCGGCCCAGGTGGCCAGCAGGCCGGCGAGCAATGCGAACAGCGGGACATTCAGCAAAAAGGGCAGTGGCACGCCCAGTGCGGGTGTCTTGTCGAAATCCAGGGCGCGCTGCATGGCTCAGGCGTGCCAGATGGAAACCTGAAAGTGGGTCTCCTCGAAGGTGCAGCAGTATTCGTAGCCATCGCGTTCCAGAATATTGAACAGGGGCCAGGGCTCGCGATCGATCAGCATGTGCAATTGCTGCCCGGGCTCGAGCCCAGTCAGGGCCTCGAGGCATTGTTCGAGCGGTTGCGGCGCCGACAGACCGCGCACATCCAGGGTGAGATCAGGGGCTGTCATGGGAATGGATTGCGTGATTCTTGATCCGGATTAAGGAGAAATTCTCCAGCAACAGGCATAGTAGCTGATGATCCGGAGAAATGGCCATCTGCCCAGGCGGCCCGTGTGGGTGCTTCCGTTGCGTGCAGTGGTCGCGCCTTTCCAGACCGTCATTTCAGCCGCAGTTTTTTTGGATGTGCCCCATGCCAGTTTCTGCCAGTACACGCCCCGGCGTGATCCACCACCACGATGATTCCCGTTTCGAGCTGGTCTGCCCGGCCGGCAGCCTGCCAGCGCTCAGGGCCGCGGTCGATCACGGGGCCGACTGCGTCTACCTGGGTTTTCGCGATGCCACCAATGCGCGCAATTTTGCCGGCCTGAATTTCGATGAGGCCGCCATTGCCGAAGGCATCCGCTACGCCCATGCGCGCCAGCGCAAGGTCCTGCTGGCCCTGAATACGTATCCGCAGCCCGATGCCTGGCAGGTGTGGCGCCAGGCGGTCGACCGTGCGGCCGAAGCCGGTGTCGATGCGCTCATCGTGGCCGACCCCGGGCTCATGGCCTATGCCAGTCGACACTATCCGGGCTTGCGTCTGCACCTCTCGGTACAGGGTTCGGCCACCAACTACGAGGCCATCCAGTTCTACCACGAGCATTTCGGCGTGGCCCGGGCGGTGCTGCCCCGTGTGCTTTCGGTGGCTCAGGTCCAGCAGGTCTGTGAAAACACGCCAGTCGAGATCGAAGTGTTCGGCTTTGGCAGCCTGTGCGTGATGGTCGAAGGGCGCTGTGCGCTGTCTTCATACGCCACCGGCGAATCTCCCAACACGCATGGCGTGTGTTCGCCTGCCCGGCATGTGCGCTGGCAGCAGACCCCGCAGGGGCTCGACTCCCGGCTCAACGGTGTGCTCATCGACCGCTACGAAGAAGGCGAGAATGCGGGCTATCCAACCCTGTGCAAAGGGCGCTTCGACGTCGCTGGTGAAACCTATTATGCGCTCGAGGAACCCACCAGCCTGAATACGCTCGAACTGCTGCCTAGGCTCATGGCCATGGGGGTGCGCGCCATCAAGATCGAAGGCCGCCAGCGCAGCCCGGCCTATGTCGCACAGGTCACGCAGGTCTGGCGCCAGGCCATCGATTCGGCCCGTGCCAGCCAGGCGCGCTATTCGGTGCATCCCGCATGGATGGCCGAACTCAACAAGGTGGCCGAAGGCCAGCAACACACCCTCGGGGCCTATCACCGGCCCTGGAAATAACCTGGAAGGCATCATCATGAAAATCGCTTTGGGGCCGCTGCAGTATTACTGGCCTCGGGTGACGACACTCGAGTTCTACGCCGCCGTGGCCGATTGGCCGGTGGATATCGTCTATCTGGGCGAAACAGTCTGCTCGCGCCGGCATGAACTGCGCCTGCCCGACTGGTTCGAGATTGCCGGCATGCTGGCCGAGGCCGGCAAGACGCCCGTCCTCTCCACCCAGGTACTGCTCGAATCCGGCCAGGAACTCAAGACCCTGTACCGGATCACCGAAAACGCCCAATTTGCGGTCGAAGCCAACGACATGGGGGCGGTGCACCGCATGCAGGGCAGCCCTTTCGTGGCCGGGCCGTTCCTGAACATCTACAGCAAGCCCACGCTCGACGTCATGGCCGCACAAGGGGCTGTACGCTGGGTGATGCCGCTCGAAATGGGGCGCGCGGGGCTGGCGCAGCTGCAGGCCGACCGGCCGGCCGGCCTGCAGACCGAAGTGTTTGCCTACGGGCGCATGCCGCTGGCCTTTTCGGCCCGCTGCTTCACGGCGCGCAACCGCAATTTCCCGAAGGACAATTGCCAGTACGTGTGCATGGAATACCCCGACGGCCTGCTGCTTGAAACCCGCGAATCCGAAGCCTTTCTCACCATCAACGGGATCCAGACGCAATCGGCGCTCACGTACACGCTGATCCATGAACTCGAAGACCTGTCTGCCCTGGGGGTCGACGTCATCCGCCTGAGCCCGCAGTCGCAGGGCATGGATGAAGTCGTGCGCGCCTTCCGCGCCGTGCTCGATGGCCAGCAGGCGGCTGGCCAGGCGCATGGGCAACTGGTACCGCTGATGCCCAAGGGGCCCTGCAACGGCTACTGGCATGGTCGCCCGGGGCTGGACATGGTTCAACCCCGGGCGGCTTCCGCGGCCTGAGCCGGCAGCCGGCAGGCCGCTGGATCAGACCAGGCACGCAGCGGGCCAGCATTCGCCTGATATTTTCCCGGAGAACGATGATCATGCAAACCACTTCCACACCGGCGTATCGTGTGCCCCAGACTCTCGAGCGGGTACTGGGCCACCTGCCCCGCTATCCGGGTTCGGTACTCTTCGTCACCGGGCTCAACCTGATTCTTGCGCGCCACCTGCATCCCGATACCCTGTTGCGGCTCGAGCAGCGCCAGCTGCGCATCGAGGTGGCCGATGCCGGGTTGCGATTCGACTACACCTGGCACAATGGGGCGTTCCGCGCCTTGCGGGGGCAGGCAGCAGAGCCCGATCTCGTCTTCCGGGCGACGGCCTGGGATTTCTACTGCCTGCTGCAGCGCCAGGAAGACCCCGATACCCTGTTCTTCAGCCGCCGTCTGGTCATTGAAGGGGATACGGAACTGGGCCTCATGGTGAAGAACACCCTGGATTCGATCGACATGGTGGTGTTCCAGCCGCGGCGGGTGCTGGCCGATGTGCTCGGCGAACTGCGCGGCCGGCTGCCCAGGCCGGGTTTCGTGAAGGGCTAGAAGAGTCAGGCGGCAGCGGCCAGCAGCTGTGCGCTGTGCCAGGCAGCGATCCATTCTTCGTTGGTCTTTTCGACCCCGACGACCACCGGGCTGTCGGCTGTGGAAATCACCGCTGCATGGCGGGCATTGGCCTGGGGGTCGATGCGTACGCCCAGCCATTCCAGATCCTGGCAGACGCGGGCGCGCAGCACGTCACTGTGCTCGCCGATGCCTGCCGTGAAGACCAGCAGGTCCAGCCCGCCCAGCACGGCGGTCAGCGCACCGATCTCGCGTACGATGCGGCGTACGTACAGGGCCAGCGCGGTACGCACCTGTGGGTGGGTGTCTTCCAGGGGCAGCAGGTCGCGCGGGTCAGCCGATACGCCGGAGACGCCTCGCAGGCCCGAGTCGTGGTAGAGCATGTGCGCGACTTCATCCAGTGAGAGCTGTTCGATCTGCATTAGGTAGATGACGGCCCCCGGGTCGATCGAACCGCATCGCGAGCCCATCATCAGGCCATCCAGTGCCGAAAACCCCATGGTGGTCGCCACGCTTTCGAGCCCCTGCAACGCGCACAGGCTGGCACCGTTGCCCAGGTGGGCCACGATCACCCGGCCGCTGGCCAGTTCACCGTGCCGTTCAGGCAGGGCGTGGCTCATGTATTCGTACGAAAGCCCATGAAAGCCGTAGCGTCGCACACCGCGTTCCCAGACCGACCATGGCAGCGCCAGCATCTGTTCGATGGGGGCCTGGGTCCGGTGAAACGCCGTATCGAAACAGGCCACCTGTGGCAGGGCGGGTTCGATCCTGAACAGTTCTTCGATGGCCTCGAGTGCGAAGGGCTGGTGCAGCGGGGCCAGCGGGATGTAGCTTTTCAGGTCGGCCAGCACCTGGGCATCCAGGCGTACGGGTGCAAAATATTTGCTGCCGCCATGCACCACGCGGTGTGCCACGCTGGCAATCCGCTGCGCATCCGACAGGCAGGACCGAACGCGGGCGTGGATGAGGGCGAGGGCTGAATGATACGGGCGCGCGGCGTCCAGCACGACCGCATCCGTACCCTGGCGTGAATCGCCATAGGTGGGTTGTGGGCCACCTATGCCGTCGACCTTGCCGTGCATCGATGCCTCGCGGGCAATGGGTGCTGTGCCCGTCTCGAACAGCGCAAATTTGATGCTCGAGGAGCCGCAGTTCAGCACAAGAATCAGGGGTGTCATGGTGGTGTGCTCCGATAGCGCAGGGCCAGCAGTTGCGCGATTGCACAAGAGGCCAGGCGCGAACGGCGGGAGTCCGAGCGGCTGGTCAGCACCACGGGTACCCGCGCGCCCATCACGATACCCGCACTGTCGGCATGCCCCATGTATTCAAGTTGCTTGGCCAGCATGTTGCCACTTTCCAGGTCGGGCACGATCAGGATGTCGGCGTGCCCGGCCACCGCTGACTGGATGCCTTTCACCCGCGCCGCTTCGGGTGAGACGGCATTGTCGAAGGCCAGCGGGCCATCGAGAATCCCGCCCGTGATCTGGCCCCGATCGGCCATCTTGCACAGCGCGGCCGCATCGAGGGTGGATCGCATGCGTGGATTGACGGTTTCCACGGCCGCCAGGATGGCGACCCTGGGCTCGGGGACCCCGATCGCGTGGGCCAGATCGATCGCATTGCGCACGATGTCCGCCTTGATCTCGAGCGTGGGGGCGATGTTGATGGCGGCATCGCTGATGATGAAAGGACGCGGGTAGGCGGCCGTTTCCATCACGAAGCAGTGTGTGATGCGCCGTTCGGTGCGCAGGCCACTCTGCGGTGCGATGAGCGCGGCCAGCAGTTCATCCGAGTGCAGGCTGCCTTTCATCAGGGCTTCCACTTCGCCGCGCGCGGCCATCTGCACCGCGGTTGCGGCGGCCGCATGGCTGTGGGGCACGTCGACGATGCGCAGACCGGACAGATCCAGACCGGCTTCCGAGGCGACCGCCTGCAGCCTCGCCTGTGGTGCCACCAGAACGGGCTCGATGACCCCTGCCTCGCAAGCGTCGAGTGCGCCGCCCAGGCTGAGCAGGTCGCAGGGATGGACGATGGCGGTCCGGATTGCCGGCTGGCCACGGACGTGGGCGATCAGCCTGGCGATGCCGCGCAGGGCCTGTGGCTGCGGGCTGGCTGCGGCTGCGGATGAGGGGGTGTCAGTCATGGGCTCTGAGGTTGGGATGGCGGTGTCTGTGGGTGATGGAACCCGTATTGTCGGCCAATTGGGGTGGTTTCGGGGATTCCTTTGTGCACGGCTCAGGCCATCCGGCTGATGGTCTTTCTGAAGCGCGCCAGAGAAAGCATGAACAGCGTGGTGCCTATGGCCAGGAGCCACGCGAATGGCCTCCAGACCACGTCGATGCCGGCACCCCGGTAGAGGATGGCCTGGCCCAGTTCGACAAAGTGGGTGGTAGGGGCCAGCAGCATGATGTGCCGGACCAGATCCGGCATGTTCTCGCGCGGCGTAAAGCCACCGGAGAGCATCTGCAGGGGCAGCAGGATGAGCACCAGCAGCATGCCGAACTGCGGCATGTTGCGCGCTATCGTCGCCATGAAAATGCCCATCGAGGTGGTTGCGAACAGGCACAGGGCCGCACCGGCAAAGAACAGCGGCAATGAACCTTCTACGGGTACGCCCAGCAGGCCGCGCACAACCAGATGGATGGACAGGGCAGACGCCACCAGGACCACCAGGCCCATCGACCAGATCTTCGAGAGCATGATTTCGGTGGGCGTGACGGGCATCACCAGCAGGTGCTCGATCGTGCCGTGCTCGCGCTCGCGGATCAAGGCCGCGCCCGTCAGGATGATGGACAGCATGGTGATGTAGTTGATGACCTGCATCAGGCTGCCGAACCAGCCTTTGTCCAGAGTCTGGTTGAACCGGTAGCGCAGGACCAGTTCGATGGGCTGTACGCGCTCACCGCGCTGTCGTTCGATGAATGCATCGATTTCACCCATCACGATCTGCTGCACTGCGTTGCTGCCGGAAAACGCCTGGCTCATGCGCGTGGCATCGACATTCAGCTGCACGGCAGGGTTGCGGCCCGCCAGAACGTCGCGCTGGAAACCGTGCGGGATCTGGAGCGCAAACGTGTACAGCCCCTGATCCATGGCCGGATCCATGTCGTTCATCGAAATGATCGCCGGCCAGACGAATTGCGGTGGCTGGAACGCCGCGACGATATGCCGCGACAGCGGCGTGTCGTCGGCATCCACGATGGCGATCGGGCTGTTGTGCAGCGTCTCGGGCATCGCGGTGGCTGCCGTATGGACAGCCACGGTGAACACGTAGAGGATCAGCACCAGCATCATGGGGTCGCGCCACAGGCTCCAGAGCTCTTTGACGCCCAGTCGCCGGATGTTGGTCAGCGAAAGCGTCCGCATCTAGCGCTCCTGCTTTCTGAGCAATGCGATGGCCAGGCCCAGGATCACCGGTATGGACAGCGTCATCGTACGGAACGCATCGGGCAGGTCACCGAACCCCAGGGCCTTGCTGAATACGCCCCGACTGATAGTGATCATGTGGGTCGCCGGATGCACCTCGCCGATCCATCGGCCCACGCCTTCGAGTGCCGGCACCGGATCGATCAGACCGGCAAACTGCGTCACGGGCACGAGGGTCGCAATCATGGTGATGAACAGTGCGGCGATCTGGCTCCTGGTGACCGATGAGGCCAGCAGGCCCATACCCGTCGATGCGATGCTGAAGATGAGCGCAGCCAGCAGCAGTGTCGGGTAGCTGCCGCGGACGGGCACATCGAATATCGTCACCGCCAGGACGCTCATGATCAGAAAGTTGAGCAGGGCCAGGGCGACGTAAGGCAGTTGCTTGCCGATCAGGAACTCGGTGCGCGTGGTGGGCGTGACGTACAGGTTGATGATGGCACCGGTCTCTTTTTCGCGCACCACAGCCAGCGCCGCGAGCATGGCCGGCAGGAGCAGGAGCAGGACCGGAATCACGGCAGGCACCATGGCCGGCAGGCTCTGCACATCCGGGTTGTAGCGAAAACGGGTTTCGATGTGGGCCGCCATGGGCGGATTCCCGACGCGCTCGGCCACTTTGCCCGCCAGCCAGTGCTGGTGCATGCCCTGTACGTAACCCTGCACCGTCTCGGCCCGCTGGGGCATGGCGCCATCCACCCAGGCCCCGATCTGCACGTTGCGGCCGCGCAGCGCATCGCGTGCGAAGCCTTCGGGGATCTCCAGGGCCAGCATCAGTTCGCCGCTGCGCATGCGCCTGTCCAGGTCGGCATGATCGATGATCGCCGGCTGCTCGATGAAATATCGGGAACCGGACAGCTGCAGCGCATAGTCGCGGCTCAGCGTGGTCTGGTCGTGGTCCAGAACCGCATAGCGCAGGTCTTCCACGTCCATGCTGATACCGAAGCCGATCACGAACATGAGCAGAACGGAGCCCGCCAGTGCCAGCGTGGCCCGGATGGGGTCGCGTTGCAGTTCGAGCGTCTCGCGCCACAGCCAGGCCAGCATGCGCTGCAGGCTGAATGCGCTGCGTTGGCGGTGCGCGCCGAGTGGGTGGTGGGCGTGTGCGGTGCCGATGGGCGCCGGTGCATGCCCGCTGGTGGTCGCCGGCAGGGTGCCGGTTTCGCCTGCAGCCTCGAGCAGGTAGCCGATGAAGGCTTCTTCGAGCGACCGGGCGCCGCGCTTTGCCACCAGCCGGGCTGGCGTGTCACTGTCCAGTACCCGGCCTGCATGCATCATGGACATGCGGTCACAGCGCTCGGCCTCGTTCATGAAGTGGGTTGAGATGAAGATCGTGACCTGATCACGTCGCGAGAGTTCGACCAGCAGCTGCCAGAATGCGTCGCGGGCCACCGGATCGACCCCGGACGTGGGTTCGTCCAGGATCAGCAGTTCAGGGCGGTGCACCATGGCGACGGCCAGTGACAGGCGCTGGCGCATGCCCAGTGGCAGCTGGCCCGGCAGACTGTCAGTGACCTCGGCCAGGCCGAAGCGCTGCATCATCTCATGCACCCGCTCCGGAATGTCGGCGTCGGGGACGCTGAACAACTGGGCATGCAGGACCAGGTTCTGGCGCACGGTCAGTTCACCGTACAGGGAAAACGCCTGTGTCATGTAACCGACCCGGCGGCGGGTGGCCAGGTCTGCGGCGTCGATCGCCTGGCCGAACAGCCAGGCCTGGCCTTCACTGGGCTGCAGCAGACCCGTGAGCATTTTCATGGTGGTGGTCTTGCCGCAGCCGTTGGAGCCCAGGAATCCGAAGATCTCGCCGCGGCGGATGCGAAAGCTGACGTGGTCGACCGCGACGAAGTCGCCAAAGCGCATGGTCAGGTCGCGCGCCTCGATGGCGATGTCCTGCTCATCCACCTGCAGCGGTGGAATGATCACTGCGCTGTGGTCGCGCGTCTTGTGCTCGGGCAGCAGACCGATGAAGGCCGATTCGAGCGATGAACTTGCGGTGCGCCGCAGCAGTTCGGCCGGCGTTCCAGTGGCGAGGATGCGTCCATCGTCCATGCCCACCAGCCAGTCGAAGTGCTGGGCTTCGTCCATGTAGGCTGTTGCCACCACCACACTCATGCCGGGGCGTTGACCGCGGATGCCGGCGATCAGATCCCAGAACTGGGCCCGTGCCAGCGGGTCCACGCCCGTGGTGGGCTCATCCAGGATCAGGAGATCCGGATCATGGATCAGTGCGCAGCACAATCCGAGCTTCTGCTTCATGCCCCCCGAGAGTTTGCCGGCGGCCCGGTGCAGGAAGGCCTGCAGGTCGGTGGCCCGGGTGAGCATGGCGATGCGGCGTGCCCGTTCGTCCGGGTCATGCCCGAACAGGCGCCCGAAGAACTGCAGGTTTTCTTCGACCGACAGTGTGGGATAGAGATTGCGCCCGAGCCCCTGGGGCATGTAGGCGATGCGTGGCCCCACCTGGCGGCGATGGGCCGACTGGCGCATATCGCCGCCCAGAACCTCGACCAGGCCCGCCTGGATCTGGCGTGCGCCCGCAAGCAGCGACAACAAGCTGGACTTGCCTACGCCGTCGGGGCCGATCAGCCCGACCGTGCAGGCACCGGGCAAGTCCAGGTCGATGCCAGCGAGCGCCACGACCCGGCCATGATGCAGCCGCACATCGCGCAGCCGGATCACGGGGGGCAGCGCGTTTCCGGAGGCTTGCATGATGTCGCCTCAGCCCTCGGGGTCGATCAGCAGCGATTCGGTGACCATCAGGGACTCGGGCCAGGCCACCTGTGCATCGAGTTTGAGCCAGGCCACGCCGGGCACGCCCGTCTTGACCTGCTCGATATGGCGACGCAACAGGGCCGCAGGCAACTGGGCGCGCACCCGGAACATGAGCTTCTGGCGCTCGCTGGCGGTTTCCACGGTTTTGGGGGTGAACTGGGCCTGGCTCGCCACGAACGAAACCTGGGCCGGAATGACGTACCCGGGTGCCGCATCGAGCACGATATGGACTTCGCTGCCCAGCGCGATGCGCCCGGCCTCGGTTTCGGGCACGAAAAACGTCATGTAGACGTCGGCCAGATCGAGCAGGTTCAGAATGCGGCCCCCGGCGCCCAGCACCTCACCGGCTCTGGCCGTGATGATCTGCACCCGTCCGTCGCGCGGGGCGCGCAATTCGGCGTCCTGCAGGTCGGCGTCGATGCGCGCAATGCTGGCCGCTGCCGCAGCCACCTGCGCTTCGGCACCCGTCACCTGGGCCTGGGCTGCCTGTATGGCCGCCAGGCCGGCGTCGGCCTGGGCCTGGGCGGCTGCAATGGCGGCTTCGGCGCCGCGCACCCGGGCCCGGTCATCATCGAGTTCCTGAAGGGAGGATGCGCCTTTGCGTGCCAGCGTCTCGGACCGGTTCAGACGCCGCTGCGCCGCGTCCAGTTCACTTTCGCGCAGTGTGACCACAGCCTGGGCTGCGCGTCGATCACTTTCGCGCAGGGCCACCTGGGCCCGCGCCGTGGCAACGCCATGCCGTGCCTGTGCATGGTGCGCCTCGGCCTCTTTGCGAGCTGCGTGCAGCGAGCCCATGTCCATGCGCGCCAGCACGTCACCGGCGCGTACGAAGTCGCCCTCGCGCACATGCACTTCAGCCAGCCGCCCGGGCAGCTTGGTCGCCACGTCGATCTCGGTGGCCTCTATGCGGCCGTTGCCCATGACGAATCCTGCCATGGTGTCGGCGCCATTCCAATGGCGCCAGGCGAACCAGGCTGCCACCCCCAGCAGGGCCAGTATGGCGATGGATCGTGCGGTCCTCGGGCGTATGTTCATCCAGAATATCCTGTGCATTCAACGCACGCAGTGCGGGCCGTGCCGCAAGCGCCTGGCGCCGGCATGCGTACCCCCATGAAGTGATCCTTGTGGACGACCGACTGGTCAGTATGTAATATAGCAGAAATACTGATGGAAAAGAGGCAAAGATTGTGGTATCAGGCGCACGGCCAGGTGGAATCGCGATCAGGCCATACAAGGGCGGTCACGCGTGTCGCGCCAGCGCCTGGCACCCGACGCCTGAAGAGCGTGTGCCACAAATACTGGATCACTGGATCGCATGCACCGGGATGACATGCCCCGGCTTGCGGCAGGCGCCTCCAGCCGTGCGCTGGCCGAGTGGGTCGCCGGCCGGGAGGCCGGGACGATGCCCGGCATGCAGCCCGGTCCCTGACGCGGTTCTGGAATGTGTCAGGGGCCGGGGCAGGGCGCAGGCCCTATGGCAGGATATGGAAATCGATGACGATTTCGCCGGGGTTGCGCGCGAGATACTCGAATTCGATGCTGGCACCGAAATGATTCCTGAGCTGCTGCAGCAGGGGCAGGGGATCATGATCGTTGCAGAAACGCATGGTTTCGCCTGGCTGCAGCGCGGACAGCGCACCAAAGATGGCGGCATGCCGGAACCGCTTGGCGATGCCGCGGGCATCGAGCGGGTAGGTGTTTTCAGCAAACATGGGGATGGAGTCTGAGGCCACGGTATGCGCATCCTGTAATGAAAAAAGGTGCCCTGGATTATAGGAAGGCGCAGCCCTTGCGGGCCCTCAGAACCCTATGTCCGACACGGTTTTCAGGCGGGATCGCTGGCGTGATTCCCAGTTCTGCACGGCTTTTTCCCAGGCGCGCTTTTCTTCTGCCCAGATATCGAACACGCAGGGCGTACAACCGTTGCCGCAGCAAGCGTTCAGGTCGGGCTCTTCGGGTGGGCAGGGACGCGGATCGTCTGTGGGGTCGGTATCGTTCATGCCTGCATTGTAAGGCCCTTGCCAACACCCTTGCCGCCCGACAAGCCACCTTGCCACTGGACGATCGGCCCCTGCAGGGGCTGTGTGACGATGCCGGTATCGCAAGCCAGGATAGCTGTGCAGGGCGCCGGACGAACCCGGGATCAGCCTGCCTTGACGTGCATCATCAGTGGTGCAGGCGCAAGGGGGCCTGGCGATAGCCGCTGGCCGGGTAGACAGCCGGCAGGGCGTCGTGTCCGGGCACGCGTTCGATTGCCCGGGTGCCTGCGAGCAAGGACTGAATCATGGTCTCGATTTCGAGCCGTGCCAGGGGCGCCCCGGGGCAGGCGTGGATGCCAGCCCCATACAGCAGGTTCAGGGCGGGATCGCGATCCAGACGGAATTCATCAGGGTCGCCGAATACGGCTTCGTCGCGGTTGGCCGAGGCCCAGATCACTGTGATGCGTTCACCCGCCTGGATGGTCCGGTCGCCCAGCTGCACTGGGCAGGTGGGCGTACGGCGGTTGGCAATCAGTGGTGCATGGATGCGCAGGATTTCATCATTGGCCGCACGTACCAGCGCTGGATTCTGGCGCAGCTGATCCTGCAACTCGGGGTGTCCGGCCAGATAGTGGGCAATGATGCCCACGCTGGATGCCATGGTGCCCAGTTCGCCCACGGTCCAGTTGCGCAGGATGCTGACGATTTCGTCTTCGGTGACCGGTCGCCCGTGGATTGTTTCGCCCATCAGGCGCCCGGTGACGTCGTCGGGGGCCTGATCACCCAGTGCACGCCGGGCCTGCAGGATGCCGCGTATGGTGTCGTCGAACTCCATGGCCACCGCAGCGATCTGAGCCCGACTGGCAGACAGCGTGGCCGCGTTCTTGCGGTAGATCCATTCGAGCAGCGGTTCGTGCAGCGCTTCGGACCAGCCCATGAAGGCGCATTGGGTGCGCAGCGCGAATGGATGGGCCAGATCGAACATGGCCTCGATCACGCCATTGCGGGGCAATGCCCGAACCAGCCCGTGGCAGATACGCTGGCATTCAGGCTCGAATTCGGCCATGCGGGCCGCACTGAAGTACGGGTCGATGAGGGCGCGCCACGCGTCGTGCTCGGGCGGATCCATGCTGTTGGGCACGGACACGTGGCTGGAAGCCTGGCTGCTGAAACGCTCGTGGTCGTTCAGGATCGCGAGCACATCGGCGTGTCGGAAGACGGAATGGTGCAGGTAATCGCTGTAGGCCACCGGACACTGGTGGCGCATGTGGTCATAGGCCGTGATCGGATCGGCCAGAACTTCGGGAGCCCGGGGGTCCCAGTCCTGCTGGTCTTTTCGGGATGATGCGGATGGCATGATGGCGTGGAAAGACAAGTTTCGGCCACTGTACCATGGGGTTAACCCTGAATCGGTGGAATGCCTGGCGCAAGCGTTGCATTTCCTTTATTTCTTGAGTTGGGTCAAGTTCGCCGGCTTGAAATTGGCCTGGTTTGCCCCGATCTGTTGATTATCCGGGCGTGATGCCCTCTCCCAGTGAAGGGATATTCCAAATGCGACTAGAAAAACTGACGACGAAGTTCCAGCAGGCGCTGGCCGATGCGCAAAGCCTGGCCGCGCGCAACGACCACGCTTATATCGAGAACGTGCATGGCCTGCTGGCCCTGCTGACCAATGCCGACCATGGCAGCGCCAGCCTCCTGGCCCGTGCCGGCGTGGCTGTGCCGCGTCTGCAGGCCGAACTCGAGCGCCAGCTCAAGGCCCTGCCCACCGTCGAGGGCACACAGGGTCATGTGCAGATCAGCCGCGACCTGCAGACGGCGCTGACCCGTACCGACAAGGAAGCCGCCCGGCGGGGCGACGAATACATCGCCAGCGAACTCTATCTGCTGGCCCTGGCAGACGACAAGGGCGAGGTGGGGCGTGCGCTGCGCGAGGCCGGCCTGCAGCGCCAGGCGCTTGAATCTGCCATCGAGGCCGTGCGTGGCGGCGCATCGGTGTCCGATCCGGATGCCGAAGACCAGCGCGAGGCCCTCAAGAAGTACACGCTCGATCTCACGGCACGGGCTCGTGAAGGCAAGCTCGACCCGGTGATCGGGCGTGACGACGAAATTCGCCGCACCATCCAGATCCTGCAGCGGCGTACCAAGAACAACCCGGTGTTGATCGGTGAGCCGGGCGTGGGCAAGACGGCCATCGTCGAAGGCCTGGCACAACGCATTGTGAATGGCGAAGTGCCCGAGACGCTCAAGGGCAAGCGGGTGCTCACGCTCGATCTGGCCGGTTTGCTGGCCGGGGCGAAGTATCGCGGTGAATTCGAAGAGCGGCTCAAGGCGGTGCTCAAGGAACTCGCCCAGGACGACGGGCGCAGCATCGTCTTCATCGATGAACTGCACACCATGGTCGGGGCCGGCAAGGCCGAGGGTGCCATGGACGCCGGCAACATGCTCAAGCCGGCGCTCTCGCGCGGTGAACTGCACTGTGTGGGGGCCACCACGCTGGACGAATATCGCCAGTACATCGAAAAAGATGCGGCACTCGAACGGCGTTTTCAGAAGGTGCTGGTCGACGAACCCGACGTGGAATCCACCATTGCCATCCTGCGTGGCCTGCAGGAGCGCTACGAACTGCACCATGGGGTGCAGATCACCGATCCGGCCATCGTGGCGGCCGCCGAACTCTCGCATCGCTATATCACCGATCGCTTCCTGCCCGACAAGGCCATCGACCTGATCGATGAGGCGGCGGCCCGCATCCGCATGGAAATCGACTCCAAGCCCGAGGTCATGGATCGGCTCGACCGGCGCATCATCCAACTGAAGATCGAGCGCGAGGCGGTCAAGAAAGACAAGGACGAGGCCTCCGAGCGGCGCCTGAAGGCCATTGAGGATGAACTGGCCGATCTACAGCGCGAATACAACGATTACGAGGAAATCTGGAAGGCCGAGAAGGCCGCGGTTCAGGGGTCCCAGGCGGTCAAGGAAGAAATCGACCACGTGCGGGCCCAGATGGCCGAATTGCAGCGCAAGGGTCAGTTCGACAAGCTGGCCGAGCTGCAATATGGGCGCCTGCCCGAGCTCGAGGCCCGCCTGCATGCGGCCGAGGCCAGCGCCCAGGCGGTGGATGCCGAGCAGCCGCGGCTGCTGCGTACCCAGGTGGGGGCCGAAGAAATCGCCGAAGTCGTGTCACGTGCCACGGGCATTCCCGTGTCGCGCATGATGCAGGGCGAGCGCGCCAAGCTGCTGGGCATGGAAGCTGTTCTGCATGAACGGGTGGTGGGGCAGGATGAAGCCGTCCGGCTGGTGTCCGAAGCGATCCGTCGGTCGCGCGCCGGGCTGTCCGACCCCAGTCGGCCGTATGGTTCGTTCCTGTTCCTGGGGCCCACCGGCGTGGGCAAGACCGAGCTCACCAAGGCCCTGGCCAGTTTCCTGTTCGATTCCGACCAGCACCTGGTGCGCATCGACATGAGTGAGTTCATGGAGAAGCACTCCGTGGCGCGCCTGATTGGCGCGCCCCCGGGTTACGTGGGCTACGAAGAGGGCGGCTATCTGACCGAAGCCGTGCGCCGCAAGCCTTACAGCGTGATATTGCTCGACGAAGTCGAAAAGGCGCACCCCGATGTGTTCAATGTGCTGCTGCAGGTGCTCGATGATGGCCGCCTGACCGATGGCCAGGGGCGTACGGTCGATTTTCGCAATACGGTGATCATCATGACCTCGAACATCGGTTCGCAGCAGATCCAGAACATGGCCGATCAACCCTACGAGGTGGTCAAGGAAGTGATACGCGACGAGCTGAAAACCGCCTTCAGGCCCGAGTTCCTGAACCGGATCGATGAAATCGTGGTGTTCCATGGCCTGGATGCCACCCATATCGAGCCCATCGCCCGTATCCAGATCGAGCGTCTGGCCGAGCGTCTGGCCCAGCAGGACATGCGCCTCGAGGTGACCGATGCGGCAATCAGCCAACTGGCGCGTGCCGGCTATGACCCGGTGTTTGGTGCGCGGCCGCTCAAGCGGGCCATCCAGCAGCATATCGAGAATCCGGTCGCCCGCCTGATCCTCGAAGGCAAGTTCGGGCCGCGAGACGTGGTGCCGGTCGACTGGGATGGCGAGCACTTCGTGTTCGAGCGTACCCTGCAGTAAGCGTGCCGCGAGGGTGCCTGCGGCACCCGCTTCATTGCAGATCGGCGGCCACCGGACAGGGGCCGCCGATCTGCAATATGCTATTTCGCATCCGCTGATGTCGGCCTGGTGGCAGCGGGTCCGAACACCTGTTCCCAGAGCAGGATGACCGCTTCGCGTTCGCGCACGAACTCCAGCCCCGGCACCCGGGCCTTGTCGGCGCCCTGCAGACGCAATGCATGCTGGCGTCGCCGGAAGGCCCGATAGGTATTGGCGGCCTCATCGGCCAGAAGCTGCGGGATCAGGCCGGCCCGCGCCGCCAGGCCCAGCAGTGCGATGTTGCCCAGATTGCCCAGAAGTTCGGGGTGTTTGCCTGCGTGGCAAAGCACCAGGTATTGGGTGATGAATTCGATATCCACCATGCCGCCGCGGTCGTGCTTGAGATCGAACAGCCCGCTGGGATTGGGGTGCCCCTGGGCGATCCTGTCACGCATGGAGCGCACCTGTTCGCGCAGAATGTCAGGATCACGGGGCAGCAGCAGGATCTGCTGGCGGATGGCCTCGAAGCGCGCGCCGATGTCGGCATCGCCGGCTACGAACCGGGCCCGGGTGAGCGCCTGATGCTCCCAGGGCCAGGCCTGTTCGAGCTGGTAGCGGTGGAACGCATCGATCGGCACCGCAAGCAGGCCGGCATCGCCGTCCGGGCGCAGGCGCAGGTCGATGTCGTAGAGCCGCCCTGACGAGGTCAGGGTAGAGAGCCACGAAGCCACGCGTCGGCCCAGTTTGACGTAGCGCTCGCTGGCGTCCTGGTCGGGGTCGTCGTACAGGAACACCAGATCCAGATCTGACGCGTAGCCGAGTTCCTTGCCCCCCAGCTTGCCATAGGCAATGATGGAAAAATGCGGTGCGGGTGGGTCGGCACGCAGGGCCCTGGGCAGAACCTGGGGCCACACGCGCCGGATGGCCTCGGCCAGCATCAGGTCGGCCAGCGCCGAGAGGTGATCGGCCAGTGTCTCGACGCTGAGCAGGTTTTCGAGGTCCTGCGCCAGCAATTGAAAGGTGACCTGGTGCTGGACGTCGCGCATCAGGTTCATCTGCTGCTCGATGTCGGCCTCGCCGTCGGGCAGGATGCAGGCATCCAGGTCGTTGCGCAGTTGATCGGCAAGTACCGCAAAATCCGGCACCTGCAGCAGGCTGCGCCATTCGATCAGGCTGTCGAGCAGCAGCGGATAGCGGTTCAGATACTCGGATGCCCAGGGGCTGGCATGCACGATGCGCGCAACGCGGGCCAGTGTTTCCGGATATTCGGACAGCAGGGCCAGGTAGGCGCTGCGCTGCATGATGTGCTCGAGCAGGTTGAGCATGCGCTGCAGGGTCAGAACCGGATCATCCGTCTGCAAGGCCGCCTGTTGCAGATGGGGGCGCAATGCGTCGAGGCGCTGCCGGCTGGCAGGGGGCAGGCTGCGTACCCGACTGCCGTTCAATAGTGCCTGCAGGCGTGTCTGCATGTCATCCTGCACCGGGCCATCGACCGGGGCCGCCCCGGGGCTGGCGGCTGGCGGCTGTGGCTGGGCCGCAAGGCGGCCGCCGGCAGGCCTGTCAGCCACCCCAGCCATCCGGAATGCATCGTGGAAGTAGTGGCTGACCCGGTCACGGTGCTCCTGCAGGCGGGAGGTGAAGTCTTCGGTTCGTTCGAACCCCATGCTTTGGGCCAGGGCCGCCAGGGTGCCGCTGTCGCGCGGCAACAGATGGGTCTGCTCATCTTCGCGGTACTGCAGGCGGTGCTCGAGCTGGCGCAGGAAGACGTAGGCAGATTCGATCGTGCGCATGTCGTCTTCGGCCAGAAGGCCCGCACGGCGCTGCTTGTGCAGGGCCGCCAGCAGATTGCGCTGTTGCAGCGAAGGCTGTTGTCCGCCGCGGATCAACTGGTTGAGCTGCACCACGAACTCGATTTCCCGGATGCCGCCTTCGCCCAACTTGATGTTGTGCCAGGCATCGACTCCACGCCTTGCGTGGGCGCGCTGCTGCCAGTCGTGGCGTATGCGTTCACGCAGTTCACGCAGGGCGGAAAGCGTGTCGAAGTCCAGGTATTTGCGGTAGACGAATGAGCGACGCAGCGCCTCCAGCCGGTGCCTCTGGGCCTGGTATTGTGCGCCATCGTGCAGGGGGCAGTGGATCAGGCGTGCCTTGAGCCACGCATAGCGTTCCCACTCGCGCCCCTGGTGGATGAGGTAGTGTTCCAGCGCCTGCAGGCTCCAGGCCAGCGGCCCGCTGCTGCCATCGGGGCGCAGGCGCAGATCGGTGCGAAATACGAGGCCATCGGTATCGGGCTCGGAGAGAATGGTACTCATCAGCCGGACCGTGCGGCCGTGGAATTCCTGGTGGCTGAGCGGGCGTTCACCATTGGTTTCGCCGTCTTCTTCATACAGCATGATCAGGTCGATGTCCGACGACACGTTCAGCTCCTGGCCGCCGAGTTTGCCCATGCCCAGAATCAGCATGTCCTGGGGGGCGCCGCTGCGGGCCCCACGCGGCAGGCCGTGGCGCCGCCCAAGCTCACGCTGTGCGCAGGCATAGGCACTGCCTGTGGCCAGATCGGCCAGCTGGGACATGGCCGAGACCACTTCATGCAATGCGGCCTGGCTGTTCAGGTCGCGAACCATGAGCGTCTGGAACACGCGCCGACGCAATTGCCGCAGGCGCCTGGCCAGTTCGGGCCGTGGCAATTCGGGATCGGCCAGCGCAAGCGCGTCAAACCAGCCGGCCAGCGTCTTGCGGGTCAGGGGCTGATGGGCATCGGCCAGCAGGCCTTCGCGTGCCTGCGGATGTGCATCGAGATAGCGGCGCAGGCAGCCCGACCACGTGAGGGCCGGCTCCAATATAATGGCATCGGACATGGGCTCCAACATACTGCAAATCATGGCATGCGCCAATTGAATTCACGCCTTGCCGCAACCTGTGGCCGGTACCTGCTCAGGCTCCTCATCGGCCTTTACATCATTCTGGTATTGGGCGTGCTGGGCGTGCGCTACGGTCTGCCGCCGCTTCTGCAGCATGGGCAGGGGTATGTGCAGGATCATCTCTCGCGTGCGCTCGGGGCCGACGTCCACTGGGACCGCCTTGCGATCCGGTGGCAAGGCTTCAGGCCGCGCATCGACATGCGCAACGTGCGCCTGCGCTCGCATGATGGCAGAGACCTGCTCACCATTCCGTCGGTGCACGCGCTGGTCGACTGGCCCGCCTGGCGTCCCGATCATCCTGGCGTGCTGCATCTGCAGACCCGCGGTGTGGCGCTGCACCTGGTCCGTTTGCCTGGCGGGCAGCTGGATATCCCTCTGGCAAACGAGAGCGGTTCTGCCGACGATGAGGCTGTGTCGGATGCGGCCCTGCGGTGGCTGCTGTCCCAGCCCATGCTCGAATTTCGCGATGCCACCCTGCGCTGGGCAGATCACACCCGCGATGGCACGGAGCTCGCGCTCGAAGGGGTGGATCTGACCCTGCGCCGACAGCCTGACGGCGGAGTCGGGGTGTCACTGGCTGCACAAACCGCCGCGGTGCCGCAGGCGCATCTGAGCCTGCGGGCGACGCTGGCCGATGCCACGGCCCTGGCTCGGGGGCAGTGGCCATCGTCCTGGCAGGCCTGGATGCGCCTGCAGGGCAGCGATGCGGCCGTCTGGCGTTCGTGGCTGGACGTGCCCCAGGCCTTGCACAAGGGCAGTCTCGATGTGCAGTTCTGGGGCCAGTCGTCGGCCTCCGGGCCTCGTGTCACGGTGTTGTTGCAATCTTTGGGGCTGGTATGGCAGCCTCAAAAAGAGGGCCGGCTGCAGGTTGCAGACCTCCAGGCCTGGGGGCGCTCAAGCCTGGCCACGCTGCGCGTCCTGGGGCGCGAGGGGCACCTGCGTGGGCCGCTCGATTTCCAGGTTCGGACCCATGGTGCCATACTCGAGGCGCCCGCCTGGTTCGATCATGACCTGCAACTGGGCGCCATCGAGGCTCGAGGGCAACTCACCGGGCATTTGCCGGATCTGGATGCTGCAAGCGCCGCGACGGTTGCCGTCGATGTGGCCGAAGAACGGCCAACGCCTGATCTGATCCTGCAACTCGATCAGTTTCGCTGGCTCAATCCCGACATCAGTGTCCGGGGCCAGGGCCACTGGGCTTCCGGGCCCGGGGCCGGTCAGGCCGAATTGGGCGGCCGGGTCGAACGCGCGGAACTGGCCGCCCTGCATCGCTATCTGCCCCTCGAAGTGGATGAAGACGCACGCGCATGGCTGGCCGAAGGCCTCAGGCAGGGTGAGCTGCGCGAGGCCGATTGGCGGCTGCGGGGGGATATCGCCGAGTTCCCGTTCGGTGACCGGCCCGATGCTGGGGATTTTCATCTGGCAGGCCAGCTGGTGAACGCCACGGTCGATCTCGTGCCCGATGCGACGGCTGCCGAGCGCTGGCCATTGCTCGAGCAGATCCGGGGCCGCGCAGAACTGCACCGGACCGATTTGCGCCTGCAGGGTGAGCGTGCCGTGATGCAGCCGGCACCAGGTGATGAATGGATCCACCTGAATGACATCGATGCGCGCATCCCGGATCTCGAAAACGACACCACCCTCGAAGTATCGGGCCAGGCCCGGGCCAGCGGCCAGACCTGGATGTCATTCATGCGGCATTCGCCAGTCGGCGACATGCTGCAGGGCCTGTTTTCGGAGGCCCGGGCGACGGGCCAATGGCAGGTGCCGCTGTCTCTCACCGTACCGCTGTTGCACAGCATCGACACCCAGGTGCATGGGCAGGTGCAGTTTTCGGGGCCGTCGAGTGTGCGCTTTTTGCCCGAAGTGCCGCAGATAGACGCCATCGCCGGGCGACTTGATTTCGACGAGAATGGGGTCACCATGCCGGCGCCGCTGAAGGCACGATTCCTGGGGGGTGAGTTGAACGTCACAGGCGCGCTGGGTCCGGCGCAGGCGCCCGGCCTGAAGCTGCACGGCACCATGGCCGCAAGCGCCCTGCGCACGCTGGCCGACGTACCCGGTATGCAGCGGATTTCGGGGTCGCTCGCCTGGAAGGCGCTGTTGCGACGCACGGGGCACGGTTATCACCTGGGGCTCGAATCCGAACTCCAGGACATGAAGCTCGATTTTCCCGCCCCGCTCGCCAAACCGCTGGGTGAGGCCATGCCGTTGCAGATCGACTGGAGTGACGCGGCGAACGGCCGGGAAAGCCTGGATGTCCGACTGGGCAGCGCACTGGACATGCGGCTGACGCATCGCCCGGATGCGCCACGGAAACCCTATTTCGAGCAGGCTGCCATCGGTCTGGGGCGCGCGGCCGCCGAGCCTGTGGCTGGCCTGACGCTCGATGTGGCCTATCCCCTGGTGGATCTCGATGCCTGGGATCGCATTGCCAACGAATTTTCCGCGCCCGGGGCGCCTCATGCCGGACCGGGTCTTTGGCCTGATCTGGTGGCATTCAGCGTTCGTGCCGATCAGTTGCGCCTTCTGGGGACACGGCTGGATCAGGCCACCTTGCGGGCGGTGCGCGCGCAGGGTGGCCAATGGTCGGTGAACCTGCGTTCCGACCAGACCCGCGGGACCATCAAGTGGCAGGCCCATGAAGGCCAGGTGCAGGGGCGCGTGAATGCGCATTTCGATCGTTTGAGCCTGGGGGATGATCCAGGCGATACGGGGTCCCTGCTGCCCACGCCATCGGCGGACATCGCGCAGGACCTGGATGACGACGTCTTCATCCCGGCGATCACCCTGCAGGTGGAAGACTTTCGTCTCTACGGTCATGCGCTGGGGCCACTGGCCCTGGAAGGCGAACAGGATCGCGCCGGCAAGATCTGGACTCTGGGGCGTTTGCGCATCGGGCCTGCCGGGACGCAACTGCAGGGTACCGGCGTGTGGCGCCTGCAGGGCGCGGACCGGGGCTTGTCCATCAAGGCGCGCATGGATACTGACAATCTTGGCGCCTGGATGGATCATGCCGGTTGGTCGGGGGTGCTCGTGGGTGGGCAGGGTGAGATTCAGGGGCACTTCGATTGGCGCAATCTGCCATGGCGCAGAGAGGTTCAGGACATTGATGGTGAACTGACCCTGTCGCTCGACAAAGGCCGTTTTCCCCAGGTGGATTCACGCTCGGCCAAGTTGCTCGAAGTCTTCTCCCTGCAGTCCGTTTCGCGCCTGTTCCGCCTCGAGGGTGCGCTCACGGGCTTGATGCGGGAAGGTCTGCCGTTTGATCAGTTGCGTGGCACCCTCAGACTGGATCGGGGCCTCGCGCGGATGCAGGATTACAAGATGATCGGTCCGGTGGGTACCCTGATCCTGGACGGCAGTGCGGATGTGATCGAGGAGACCATGGATCTGCAGGCCGTGGTGGTCCCCAACCTCGATGCCAGCGGGGCCTCCGTGGCCGCGGGCATCGCCGTGAACCCATTGGTTGGCCTGGGCGCCTTTGTGACACAATGGTTGCTGAAGGATCCCCTGGCCCGTGCCATGACCAGGCGCTACGCGATCACCGGCCCCTGGGAGGATCCGCAACTCGAGGAGGTCAGCCTGTCGAGCAAACCATGAAAAAGGCTCCCTGGGGAGCCTTTTTCATGGGTGCCGAAGCGCATCAGGCGGATTCATCAGTACACCCCCTGCGCCAGCATGGCATCGGCCACCTTCACGAAGCCGGCGATGTTGGCACCATTCAGGTAATTCACCTTGCGACCCTGCGCACCATAGTGCACGCAGTTTTCGTGGATGTCGCGCATGATGGCATGCAGGCGGCTGTCGACCTGATCGCGAGTCCAGTGCAGCCGCTGGGCATTCTGGCTCATCTCCAGGCCTGAAACCGCTACGCCGCCCGCGTTGCTGGCCTTGCCCGGCGCGTAGAGTACGCCGGCCTGGATGAACGCCTCTGCTGCATCATAGCTGGTGGGCATGTTGGCGCCTTCTGCCACGCAGCGCACACCATTGCCTATCAAGGTACGGGCATCATCGAGCGTGAGTTCGTTCTGGGTGGCGCACGGCAGGGCCACATCGACCGGCACGTGCCATGGACAGCGGTCGGCCTCGTACTGCAGCCCGAAGTGCTCGGCGTACTCTTCGATACGGCCGCGCCGTTCGTTCTTGAGTTCGATCAGCCAGGCGAGTTTTTCAGGTGTGAAGCCGGCCGGATCGATCACACAGCCCTGCGAATCCGATGCGGAAATGACCCGGGCACCCAGCTGCATGCATTTTTCGATGGCATACTGGGCTACGTTGCCCGACCCGGATACCGCGACCTTGTAGCCTTCCAGCGATTGCCCGGCATGGTGCAGCATTTCTTCGGCAAAATAGACCGTGCCATAGCCGGTGGCTTCGGGGCGGATGAGGCTGCCGCCGAACGCCGTACCCTTGCCGGTGAATACGCTGCCAGACTGGTTGGACAGCTTTTTCATCATGCCGGCCATGTAACCGACCTCGCGGCTGCCCACGCCGATGTCGCCGGCCGGGACATCGGTATCGGGCCCCAGGTGGCGGTAGAGCTCGATCATCAGGGCCTGGCAGAAACGCATGACTTCGGCATCGGATTTGCCCTTGGGGTCGAAATCCGAGCCGCCCTTGCCGCTGCCCATGGGCAAGGTGGTGAGTGCGTTCTTGAACGTCTGCTCGAAGGCCAGGAACTTCAGGATGGAGAGGTTCACCGAGGGGTGAAACCGCATGCCGCCCTTGTAGGGCCCGATGGCCGAGCTGTGCTGGATGCGGTAGCCCCGGTTGACGCGGATCTGCCCGCTGTCATCGAGCCAGCAGATGCGGAACTGGATGATGCGCTCGGGTTCGATCAGGCGTTCGAGCAGTGCCTGATCGGCATAATGGGGGTGCGACTGCATATAGGGCCACAGGCAGTGCATGACTTCAGTGACGGCCTGCAGGTATTCAGGTTGATTCGGATCTCGGGCCTCGACTCGGGACAGGAAATCATTGACGGAAGAGGGGTTCATCAAGGGATCTCGCTTATTTTTTCATCATGTCGAAGAATTCGGCGTTGTTCTTGGTGGCCCGGATTTTGTCCAGGATGAATTCCATGGCTTCGACATCATCCATATCGTGTATGAATTTGCGCAACACCCAGATCTTCGGCAGAAGATCCGGGGCGATCAGGAGTTCTTCGCGACGTGTGCCGGATTTGTTCAGGTTGATGGCCGGATAAATGCGCTTTTCTGCCAGGCGGCGCTCGAGATGCACTTCGGAGTTGCCCGTGCCCTTGAATTCTTCGTAAATGACTTCATCCATGCGGCTGCCCGTTTCGATGAGAGCCGTACCGATGATGGTCAGCGAGCCGCCCTCTTCGAGGTTGCGCGCTGCGCCAAAGAAGCGTTTGGGGCGTTGCAGGGCATTGGCATCGACGCCGCCCGTGAGCACCTTGCCCGATGCCGGGACAACGGTGTTGTAGGCGCGGGCCAGACGAGTGATCGAGTCGAGCAGTATGACCACGTCTTTCTTGAGCTCGACCAGGCGCTTGGCCTTTTCGATCACCATTTCAGCGACCTGCACGTGTCGTGTGGCCGGTTCATCAAAGGTGGACGCGACGACTTCGCCGCGCACCGTGCGTTGCATTTCGGTGACTTCTTCCGGGCGTTCGTCGACCAGCAGCACGATCATCACGGCATCGGGATAATTGGCGGTGATGGCGTGTGCAATGTGCTGCATCATCACGGTCTTGCCGGACTTGGGGCTGGCGACGATCAGGGCGCGCTGGCCCTTGCCGATGGGCGCGAAGATGTCCATGATGCGCCCGGTGATGTTTTCCTTGCTCTTGATGTCGCGCTCGAGCACCATGGGGACATCGGGGTGCAGCGGTGTGAGGTTCTCGAACATGATCCGGTGCTTGATGGCTTCCGGCAGCATGCCATTGACCTTGTCGACCTTCACCAGCGCGAAATAGCGTTCGCCGTCCTTGGGCACGCGCACCTCGCCTTCGATCGAATCGCCTGTGTGCAGGTTGAAGCGCCGGATCTGCGAGGGCGAGATGTAGATGTCGTCGGTACTGGCCAGATATGAGGTCTCGGGCGAGCGCAGAAAGCCGAAGCCGTCTGGCAGGACTTCAAGTACGCCGTCGCCGAAGATCTGTTCGCCTTGCTTGGCGCGCCGCTTCATGATGGCGAACATCAGTTCCTGTTTGCGCAGGCGGTTGGCGTTTTCGATCTCCAGACCGGCGGCCATTTCGAGCAACTGCGAGACATGCAGTGCTTTGAGTTCATTCAGGTGCATGGGTGGGAAACGGAGGAGGGGACAGAAGGACCGTCTGGACAACCGCAGGCCCCGGGCAGGGCCTGCGTGCACAGGATCGAAGGATATGGATCGGGATGGTGTGTTTACAGTGCTTCGTCGAGGAAAGCCTGCAGCTGGTTGCGCGACAGGGCGCCCACCTTGGTGGCCACGACCTGGCCTGCCTTGAAGAGCATCAGGGTGGGAATGCCCCGGACGCCGTACTCTGCTGCACTGGCGGGATTGTCGTCGACATTGAGCTTGGCAATGGTGAGGCGGCCCTGATGCTTGCTGGCGGCTTCTTCGAGCAGCGGCGCAATCATTTTACAGGGGCCGCACCATTCGGCCCAGAAGTCGACCAGCACCGGACGTTCGGATTGGAGCACGTCGGCCTGGAAGGACGCATCACTGACATGCTGGATGGAGTCGCTCATTGTATTTGGAACCTGGGATAAACGATGACGAGGCGATTGTGCAGGCAGCCCGTGCGTGGCATGCCGTAGCCTGTTGCCATCAAGCATAACATTATCTTCGTAAAATGGTGCTTTTTTCTGGCCTGGATGACGGACGCAACATTGACTACAGCACGATACGACGAATCTTCGATTCAGGTTCTGAAGGGGCTCGAGCCGGTGCGCCAGCGCCCCGGGATGTACACGCGGACCAACAATCCGCTGCATATGCTGCAAGAGGTGATCGACAATGCGGCCGACGAAGCCCTGGCGGGTCATGCGCGGCAGATCGACGTGACCTGTCACGCCGACGGCAGCGTCTCGGTACAGGACGATGGCCGGGGGATCCCGGTGGGCCCGCACCCGCAGGAGCGGGTGCCGGTCATCGAGCTTGTCTTCACCCGGCTGCACGCCGGCGGCAAGTTCAGCAAGGACGGTGCGGCAGCCTATGCGTTTTCAGGAGGCTTGCACGGGGTCGGGGTGTCGGTCACCAACGCGCTCGCGACGCGTCTCGAGGTCACGGTCTGGCGCGATGGTGCCGAATGGCATATGGTGTTTGCCGATGGTGCTGTGGTGCAGGCCCTGAAAAAAGGGGCTTCGGTGCCCAGAAAGCGCACCGGGACACGGGTGCGGGTCTGGCCCGATGCCCGGTTCTTCGACCAGGGCAAAGTGCCGCTGGGTGAACTCGAACACGTGTTGCGCAGCAAGGCGGTCCTGCTGGACGGTTGTCGCGTCAGCCTGGCGTGCGAAAAGACCGGGCAGCAGCGCGAATGGCACTACGCGGGCGGGCTGCCCGCCTATCTGGCCGAAGAACTGGCGGGTTCGACGCTGCTGGTGCCCCTGTTCGAGGGCGCGCATTTCGTGGGTGCCGATGATGAGCACCATGCGCTCGGCGAGGGTGCCCATTGGGCGGTGGCCTGGTCGGAAGAGGGGCCCGTCGTGCGCGAGTCGTATGTCAATCTGATCGCCACACCCGCGGGCGGGACCCATGAATCGGGTCTGCGCGAAGGGTTGTTCAGTGCCGTCAGGTCGTTTGCCGAAATGCACGGTCTGGTGCCCAAGGGCTTGCGCCTGCTGCCCGAGGATGTATTCGCGCGGGCCAGCTTCGTGCTCTCGGCCAAGGTGCTCGATCCGCAGTTCCAGGGGCAGATCAAGGAGCGCCTGAACAGCCGTGATGCCGTGCGCCTGGTGGGTGGAATCCTGCGCAATGCGCTCGAATTGTGGCTGCATGCCCATGTCGAGCACGGCCGCAAGATTGCCGAGCTGGCGATCGGCCAGGCGCGCACACGGGTACGGGCCACGCGCAAGGTTGAAAAACGCAAGGGTTCGGGTGTCGCGGTCCTGCCGGGCAAGCTGACCGACTGCGAGTCATCGGATGCATCGCGTACCGAAATCTTCCTGGTCGAGGGCGATTCGGCGGGGGGCTCGGCGAAGATGGGGCGCGACAAGGAATTCCAGGCCATCCTGCCCTTGCGCGGCAAGATCCTGAATGCCTGGGAAGTCGAGCGCGACCGGCTGTTTGCGAATCACGAGATTCACGACATTTCCGTGGCGATCGGGGTGGATCCCCATGGCCCGATGGATCAGGCCGATCTGTCCGGCCTGCGCTACAGGCGCATCTGCATCCTGTCGGATGCCGATGTCGATGGCGCGCATATCCAGGTGCTGCTGCTCACGCTGTTCCTGCGGCATTTTCCGCAGTTGATCAAGACCGGGCACGTGTATGTGGCGCGCCCGCCCCTGTATCGCGTCGACGTGCCAGCCGCCGGGAAACGCCCGGCGCGCAAGCTGTATTGCCTGGACCAGGCCGAGCTCGATGTGCTGCAGGAAAAACTGCGTGGCGAGGGGCTGCGCGAGGGGGGCTGGCGCATCAGCCGGTTCAAGGGCCTGGGCGAGATGAATGCCGAGCAACTGTGGGATACGACCCTCAATCCCGATACACGGCGTCTCGTGCAAGTGCGGCATGGCCCCGATGGCCGCGAGGCCTCGGCGCGCATGTTCGATATGCTCATGGCGCGCGGTGAATCGGCCCGGCGGCGGTCCTGGCTGGAAGAGAAAGGCAATCTGGCCGATGTGGATGTCTGAAAGAGATGGTTGATCGGGACGCAGGATGATGGATCAGGACGCAGGAGTTGGCGGCATGGGCGATGAAGAAGGGCTGATGCTGGCGCATTTTGCCGAACAGGCCTATCTCGATTATGCCGTGTCGGTGGTGCGCGGCCGGGCGCTGCCCGATGTGACCGACGGCCAGAAGCCGGTGCAGCGGCGCATCATGTATGCCATGGATGCGATGGGGCTGGGCCCCCAGGCCCGGCCCGTCAAATCGGCGCGCGTCGTCGGTGACGTGTTGGGCAAGTATCACCCGCACGGGGATCAGGCGGCCTATGATGCCATGGTGCGCATGGCGCAGGATTTCGTCCTGCGCTATCCGCTGATCGACGGCCAGGGGAACTTTGGTTCGCGTGATGGCGACAACGCCGCAGCCATGCGCTATACAGAAGCCCGCCTGACGGCGTTCTCGCGCCTGCTGCTCGACGAACTGGACGAGGGCACGGTGGATTTCGTGCCCAACTACGATGGCAGCCAGCATGAACCCGTCTGCCTGCCGGCGCGTCTGCCCATCATGCTGCTCAATGGCGCCTCCGGGATCGCCGTGGGCATGGCCACCGAGATTCCGGCACACAATCTGCGCGAAGTGGCCAGGGCCTGCGTGGCGCTGCTGCGCGAGCCCGACCTTCCCGACGCCAAACTGCATGCCCTGATCCCGGGGCCCGACTTCCCGGGCGGTGGGCAACTCATTTCCACTGCCGATGACATTGCACAGGTCTATGCCAGTGGGCGTGGCACCCTGCGCGTACGAGCGCGCTGGCACTTCGAGGAGCTCGCCCGGGGCCAGTGGCAACTGGTGGTCACCGAACTGCCACCGGGCACATCGAGCCAGAAGGTCCTCGAGGCCATCGAGGAACTCACCAATCCCAGGCCCAGGGCCGGCAGGAAGACCTTGTCGGCAGAGCAGCAGCAGACCAGGACGCAGGTGCTCAGCCTGCTGGATGCCGTACGCGATGAATCGGGCAAGCAGGCGCCGGTGCGTCTGGTGTTCGAGCCCCGAACCGGGCGCATCGACCGCGACGAATTTGTCAGCGTGCTGCTGGTGCGCACCGGGCTGGAAGGCAATGTGCCCGTGAACCTGGTCTGCATCGATACCGATGGCCGCCCGGGGCAGCGTTCGCTGCGCCAGATCCTCCAGTCCTGGCTGGATTACAGGCTGGGTACGCTGACGCGCCGCACGCGCCATCGCCTCGACAAGGTTCTGGATCGCATCCACATTCTCGAGGGGCGCCTCATCGTCCACCTGAACGTGGACGAGGTGATCCGCACGATACGCGAAGCCGATGAGCCGCGCCCGGCACTGATGACGCGCTTCAACCTCAGTGAGCGACAGGCCGATGACATTCTCGACATGCGCCTGCGGCAGCTGGCGCGCCTGGAGAGTATCCGCATCGAGCAGGAACTCGACCAGAAACGGGCTGATCGGCAGCAATTGCAGGTCTTGCTCGATCACCCGGGCGCCATGCGCCGGCTCATGGCGCGCGAGATCGAGGCCGATGCGCGCCAGTATGGCGATGACCGGCGCACCCTCATCGAAGAAGCCCGGCGTGCCGTGCTCGACAGCCCGGTGGTCGATGAGGCCATTACCCTGGTGGTCTCGCGCAAGGGCTGGCTGCGTACCCGTCTTGGGCATGGCCTCGATCCAGGGCAGTTTGCGTTCAAGAGCGGCGATGATCTGTATGGTCTGCTGGAATGCCGCAGCACCCAGGATCTGGCTGCGCTGTCGGATACGGGGCGCAGCTTCGGGGTCGCCCTGTCACAGGTGCCGTCTGGCCGGGGTGACGGCCAGCCGATCACGGCCATGGTCGAGCTCGCAGCCGGCAGCCGCATCGTCCATGTGCTGGCGGGTGATCCGGCGCAGCGCCTGCTCTTGGGGGTGGATTCGGGCTATGGCTTCACGGCCCGCCTGGGTGACCTGCTCACGCGCCAGCATGCCGGCAAACAGTTCATCACGGTGGCTGCGGGCGAAACCCTGCTCAGGCCACTGGAGCTGCACGAAGGGGATCACGCCGTGGCCCTGCTCAGTGGCAAGGGCCGCTTGCTGGTGGTAGCGCTGGCCGAACTCAAGTCGTTGCCGGCAGGCGGGCGGGGTACCATCCTCATGGGCCTGGATCCCGGTGACACCATTGCCCAATGGGCTCCAGTCAATGATCGCGGCCTGGTGCTGCGTGGCGTCTACCGCGCGCGTCAGACCGAGCTGGTCCTGACGCCGGCCGAACTGGCGGCCTACGCCGGGCGCCGGGCACGCAAGGGCAAGTGGCTCGACGTGAAAATCAAGCTGCCCAGCCTGTGGTCTGCGCGCGAAGACTAAAATGGTCCAGGTATTGAACCACAGAGGCGGGACATGAGTTTCAAGGTCACGGTACAGCCGTCGGGCAAGGTCTTTGCGGTGGAATCCGGGCATACCGTACTGGATGCCGCGCTGGCCGAGGGCATTCTGCTGCCGTACAGCTGCCGCAATGGCACGTGCTCCACGTGCCAGGGCAGGGTGCTCACCGGTGAATACGATGCCGGGCCCGCGCCGGGGCGCATCCTGGATGCGGCCGAGCTCGCGGCTGGGCATACGCTGCTGTGCCAGGCCAGGCCGTGCTCCGATATGGTCATCGAGGTCGAGGAAGTGCGCCTGGCGCAGGATATCCAGGTGGCCCGCATGCCGGTGCGGGTCCTGGCGCTGGAACCCCTGGCGCCCGATGTGCTCGAGGTCACCCTGCAATTGCCGTCCGCCCAGGCGTTCCGCTTCCAGCCCGGGCAGTATCTCGATTTCCTGTTGCCCGACGATGCGCGGCGCAGCTATTCCATGGCGTGTCCAAGGCTGGATCGGCACACGCTGCGACTGCATGTCCGCCATTCGCCTGGTGGCGCCTTCACTGACCGCCTGTTCGGTCAGGCCGATCCGGTCATCAAACTGCGCGAAATCCTGCGCATCGAAGGGCCGCTGGGTTCGTTCTTCGTGCGCCCCGATATCGACCGGCCACTCGTGTTTCTGGCCAGCGGCACGGGTTTTGCGCCGATCCGTGCCATGATCGAGGCCCTCATCGAGGCCGGCGACCGTCGCTCTGCAGTCCTGTACTGGGGGGGACGCCGGCCGGCAGACCTGTATCAGCTGGATGTCGCGCGCGGCTGGGAGACGCAATGGCCGGGCTTTCATGTGGTGCCGGTTGTATCGAATGCGGCAGAGGGGGACGCCTGGTCGGGGCGCACCGGCTGGGTTCACGCGGCGCTCATGGAGGATTGCCCGGATCTCTCCGGCCATCAGGTCTATGCCTGCGGCTCGCCACTCATGGTCGAGGCCGCCCGGCGCGACCTGGTGCAGCACTGCGGTCTGCCCGCTGAATTCTTCTTTGCCGATGCCTTCGTGACCGAAGCAGACCGGGCCCGGGTGACAGCATGAAGGTCGTCGTGCTCGGGGCCGGCATCATGGGCGTGAGCAGCGCCTGGTGGCTGGCCCAGGCGGGCCACGAAGTCACCGTCATCGAACGTCAGCCGGCCGCTGCGCTCGAAACCAGCCGTGCCAATGGCGGCCAGATTTCCGTCTGCTACGCCGAGCCCTGGGCCAGCCCGCATACCTGGTACCAGCTGTGGCACTACCTTGGCCACCGGGACGCACCCTTGCGCATTGCCTTGCAGCCCAGCCTGCAGCAATGGCTATGGTGTGCCCGGTTCGTGCGCGAATCGCAGCCCCGGCGCTTTGCCGTGAATCTGCGGGCCATGGTGGGTCTGGCGCAGTACAGCCGCCGGCAACTGGGTGAACTGCGGCGCGCGCTGCAGATCGATTACGATCACCTCGAGCGGGGCATCCTCGCCTTCTACCAGGACGAACGCGAATTCGAGTACGCCCGCAAGGCGGCGGTCGCCATGCAGGCACTGGGCGTGAACCGGAAGGTGCTCGATGCCGCACAGGTCCTGCAGATCGAGCCCGCGCTTGCCGCGGCAGATCAGCCCATCATCGGGGGTGACTACACGGCCGAAGACGAATCGGGTGATGTGCATCGCTTCACACAGGCCCTGGCCGGGCATGCCGAGGCGGCGGGGGTGCGTTTCCTGTTCAATCGCCAGGTCAACCGGCTTCTGGCGGTGGGGGGCCGCGTTGCCGTGGCCGAACTGATCCAGCCGGACGGCTGGTTCGAATCGGTGCAGGCGGATGCCTGGGTCGTGGCCCTGGGCAGTCATTCGCCTGCGCTGGTGCGGCCGCTGGGTATCGCATGTCCGGTCTGGCCCGTGAAAGGATACTCGGCCACCTTCGCGCTGCGACAGCCGGACGCCACGCCGCAGGTCAGCCTGATCGATCAGGCCTCGAAACTGGTGTTCTCGCGCCTGGGGCAACAGTTGCGTGTGGCGGGCACGGCCGAACTGGGTGGTTTTTCACGCGCGCTGGATACATCACGTTGCAATCGTCTGGTCGAACGGGTGCGCCGGCTGTTCCCAAGCGGGCCTGATTTTGCTAATGTTCGATTCTGGTCCGGCTTGCGGCCGACCACGCCCTCCAATGTTCCGCTGATTGGCCCCACCCGTATCCGCAATCTGTACCTGAACACCGGGCACGGCAGCCTGGGCTGGACCATGGGCGTCGGGTCAGGCAAGGTCCTGGCCGATCTGGTGTCGGGCCGCAGGCCCGAAATCGATTTTCCTTTCCTGGGTTGATCCACATGAAATTCATTCCTGGTGCCGTGCCGGCTCAATGTGCTCGGGGTCTGGCAGGCGCTCTGCTGGCTTGTGCGCTTGTCACCTCGGCACATGCCGCAGTCAAGGTCCCCGTATGGCATGCGCTGCAGGGCCACAATGCCGAAGTCCTGCAGGATCTGGTGCGTGGCTGGAATCGCAGCCAGTCCGACGTCGATGTCACATTGCGTCAGTTCGATACGCCCGAGGCGCTGGACCAGTCGCTCGATCGGGCCGCCAGTGCCGGGACGCTGCCGGCCCTGGCACAGATCGGCAACACACATACGCTCGATCACGTTGCGCGCCGCCCCTATGTGCTGCCGTTTCACCTGCTGCAGGGCCAGGCGGCCCTCAAGGGCACCGACTGGTTCCTGTCCAGCGACAATGCCTTTGTACACGATGCCAAGGGCCGCTTGATGGCCTTCCCGTACATGCTTGAAATTCCCGTCATGTACTACAACCAGAACGCCTTCAGAACGGCCGGGCTCAGCCCGGCTGAACCGGCCCGCGTCTGGATGGAGCTGCAGGGGCAATTGGTGTCGCTGGCCAACAAGGGCTCCCGGACCTGCCCACTGACGTCCAATCTGCCGGTCTCCATCAACCTGGAAAATCTCGCTGCGGTCAACAACCAGTTCTACGCCGGGGCCGACAATGGCCTCACGGCCAAGGGCCTGCCCAGCTTTTCCTTCAATTCGACCTACGTCCGGCACCTGTCGCTCATGATCAGCTGGGTGCGTTCCGAGATCATGACCCGCCCCGATGCGGGCCTGCGTGCCGTCGACCGCTTTGCCGCAGGCGAATGCGCAGTGCTCATGTCCGATTCGGGGCATATCGGCTCATTCGATGCACAGCGCAAGCTGCATTTTGCCGTGTCCGGCCTGCCGTATTATCCCGAAGTCACCCGCAAGCCCGGCAATCCATTTGTCAACGGGTCGGCTCTTTGGGTCATGAAATCCGACAAGCCGGTCACCGACGCCACCGTGGCCTTCCTGGGCTGGCTGTCGAAGCCCGAACAGGCGGCCCGCTGGTATCAGCAAACGGGTTATCTGCCGCTTACCAAGGCCGCGTTCAACCAGACGCCCGACAGCTATTATCAGCATCTGGGCGCCTGGCGGGATCTGGTGGCGCCCTACGCCCAGAAGTCCGCAGTGACGGCGCAGGGCTTTCGTATCAACAACTACCCGGCGATCCGGTCGCGTTTTCAGCAGATCATCGATACGGCGCTCGATGGCCAGGAGCCGGCCGTCACGGCGCTCAGCAGTGCTGCAGCCGAGGGCAATCGCCTGGTGCGCCAGGCCGAGTAGTCCGGCAGCCGGCAGTCGATACCGGCTGCGCCAGTGTCCGCCCCATCCCCGGCATGCATGATGTGCCGGGGATGGGGCGGAGCCTTTTGTCCTTGCGTATTTGCCAGTCTGGATTGCGCGTCCGGAGTGGATGATCATGCCTCCCAGAACGACAGAAGGGGGCGTGCATGTTCAGGATCTGGGTGGTGGGCTGTTGCATGGGCGGGCTGGTGGCGTGCACCGGCCCGGGCCACCAGGCGTGGTGGCATGAGCAGTCCGGGGCGCCGGGGCCGCTGGCCGATTACCGTTTCGACTGGGAACTCTCCGGTGATCCTGATCTGGCGCCTCTGCAGGTGTTCGATGACGGCCGTCACACCTGGTTGCAATATCCCGCTGGCGCGCCGGTACCGGCCCTGTTCGAGCGCCGGCCAGAGGGCGATCGCCTGTTGCATCCGCAACGTGAAACCGATTATCTGCGTATCCGGGGCGTGCCGTCGTTTCTGGTGATTCGCGGGGGGCAGCGCCTGGCGTATGTCCGGCGTGGTGGCACGCCTTCGTCGGCCGAATCCGTCGGGTCAACTCCGGCAGGCACGCCCTCCGGGGCCGTCGCCGCAGGGTTTGCCACAGCTCAGATCGGGCCCGATATCACCCGGCCAGAATCTGGCGCGGTGCGCCAGCCTGCCATCACCCCACTGGCAGCCGCATCCCCCCAGGGGCTGGCAGAGGCCGCCTCCACAAATTCTGCGGCCACCCCGGTGCGGTCTGCTGCTCTTGCCAGTGAGCCCGTCGCCGCGGCGCAGCCAGCCGTTCTTGCCGCAGCATCTGTCGTCGCCCCGGTACAGCTTGCGGCTCTTGCCCCGGAGCCCGTCGTCGTCCCGGTGCGGCCTGCGGCCATTGCTGCAGCATCTGGGGCTGACGCCGTACAGGGTCATGCCACTGCAGCCGCCGGCACACCCTCAGCAGAAGTGCTGCCGGGCCCGGTTGCGCGCTTTGGGGTCACGCCGGTCGATGGCACCTTGCGCAAAACCCTGTCTGGCTGGGCGCGCGAGTCCGGCTGGGTGTTCGAGCCCGAGCACTGGGCGGTTGATGTCGATATCCCCGTGGCCGGTTCCGCCACGTTTCCGGGCCCATTCAAAGACGCCGTGCGCAGTCTGCTCGCAGCCACCGAACTGGGTGACCGCCCGGTCCAGCCCTGTTTCTACGCCAACCAGGTGTTGCGTGTGATTTCTCTGGCACAACGCTGCGACCGCACCCGCACACCAGGAGACAACGCATGAACGGCGCCATCTCGCGTATGGGCACTTGGGTCCGCCGGGTCATGGGCTGGTCTGCATGGCGTTCCCATGCCTGCCGGCCCAGGCCTGCCATGCGCTGGCCGCTCGTGTGCTGCCTGTGCCTGCTGCCCGGGCTGGCGGCCTGCAGCCTGCCCGAACGGCTGCGTCAGGCCGGGCGAGCCTTCGAGCAGGCCGACGGGAAAGTGGCGCAGGGGCACGCCGGATTCGTGCCCCGCCAGGCAGATCCGGATCTGCGGATGGCCACCCAGGATATAGACAAACCCTGGATCGCCGGCCCGGCGCAGCCTCTGGCTCGCGAACTGACATTGCCGGCCGTGCTGCGCGGGCGTGTACAGACCACCCTGCTGTTTGCCGATGGCCCGGACGATCTGCGCCAGATTGCCCGGCGCATTACCGCAGTCACGGGGATTCCGGTGCATGTGCGCCCCGATGCGCTGCTGCCCGTCGCCCATTTCCTGCCGCGCATGGCCAATGACCCCGCAGGGGGGTCAATCGGGCTGGTGGATGACGCAGGCTCCGCCGCACTGGCCGACGGCCCGGCGGCACTGCCCCTGATCCTCGATCGGCTGGCGGCGCATCATGGGGTGCACTGGCGCTATGAAGGGGGCCGCATCGAGTTCTATCGCACCGAGACGCGGGTGTTCAATGTGCGCGCGCTGACCCTCGATGCCCGGGCCCAGGCATCCTTGGGGCTGGGGCGTGGGCATGCCGAGGGCGGCTTTGTCAGCGCATCGAACACGCAGCTCAGCAGCGGCGATCTTGACATCATGAAAACCCTGCGTGCCCGCCTCGAAGCCTTTCTGTCCAGGGCGGGGATCCTGGTGGTCGAGCCGGGCGCAGCGGCCAACATCGTCGTCACCGATACGCCCGACGTGCTCGAGCGCATCAGTCGCTATCTCGAGCACGAAAACCGTGCCCTGACACGCCGTGTCCGGCTGGTGTTCGAAGAACTCACCATTGCGCTCAACGAACAGGCCCAGGCCAGCCTGGACTGGAATCTGGTTTTTTCCGGGGCCCATCTGGCGGGCCACCTGGCTGTGCCCGGCCTGGCAAGCAGCCCGGCAGGGCAGCTTGGGATACAGGCCGTACAGGGCACCCTGACCGGCAGCGAAGCCGTGATCCGGGCGCTGGGCGAAACCGTGACCCTGGTGCGGCGCAGCAGTGTACCCATGCTCACCCTGAATCGGCGCCCGGTCACCCATGCCGTACGCACCACGTTCTCGTATATCGACCGTATCGAGACCACGCCCGTCACGGGCGCCAGCGGCCTTGCCGTGCCGGCGATCTCGGTCAATCAAAAAGAAGAAACCGTGGGGTCGTTGCTCACGCTGGTGCCCGATGCCCAGGACAACGGCCAGATCCTGCTGTCACTGGCCTACGACAACACGGTTGCGCAGCCCCTGAAGACGGTCACCTTCGGCGACAAGGACAACCCGTTGCAGCTTCAGCAACTCACCATCGAAGGCAACGGCACAGTCCAGCAACTGGCCTTGCAACCTGGGCAGCCACTGGTGGTATCGGGCTTCGATCGTCAGCAGTCGGAGACTTCCGAAAGGCGGCTGGGTCCAGGTCTTCCGGTGCTGTTCGGCGGCGGGGACCAGCTGCAGGCCCAACGGCTGGCCACCGTGTTGATCATCACGGCACAAATCGAAGAGGGGCTTTGAACCATGCGCGCCGCCCGCGTCCTGCTGGTCGATCAGAAAAAGCTCCTGTGCGGGCTCGATTGGGTTCCGGTCCTGGCCGAATCTGCATTCAGTCGCGCCCAGGCGCGCCGTCTCGGGGCCACCCTGGTGGTGTGGTCCGGCGAGCCGCCTGCGGCGCTGGGTCTGGCGCGCGGTGTACCTGGGCGGGGCCGTTGCTGGTCGCTTGCCGATTTGTGGGCCCGCCTGTACCCAGAGGGCTCCAGGGCCTGCATACTGGCCCTCGATACGCAGACCTGGCACGTGCTGGCTGCGCACCAGGGGGTGGCATTGGTGCGCGGGGACCGCAGCTATCCCAGTCTCGAACTGGCGCTCGCTTCGATGCAGGCCATGCGTCTGGCATGCCCCGGCCTCGAGATGCTTCCTGCACCGGATCCAGCGGGCGTTCAAGCGCTTCTGCACACGTTGGCCAGCCAGGCTACGCCCGATCTGGCTATGCAGCCGGTGCGCTCATCGCCCGTGCGGCGGTATGGCGTACCGTTCGGCCTGGCGCTGGGCGCAGCGGCATGGCTGCATACCCAGGCCGCCCAGAATACGGCGATTTCCCACGCGACGCCGCCTGCGGTGCTCTGGCAAGAGGCGCTCGATCAGGCTCTGCACGGTCGTTTCATCCATGGCGCCGCCGGTACCCGGGCATTGCTGCAGACGCTGTATCGGCAGCCGGTGCGCCTGGCCGGCTGGGACCTGCTCGAAGTGCATTGTCAGCCACACATGGGTGGTGCGTCCTGGTCCTGCCAGGCAGATTACCGACGCCAGGCTCAGGGCGCCGACAATCGTGGTCTGCTCGAGCATGCGCCCGGTACCTGGGCCCTCGAATTTTCCAGTCTCGACCGCGCGCGGGCGATATGGTCCGTCTCCGTGCCCGCCCGGCAGGTTACGCCGGCCGCTCTGCCCCGGGCCCACTGGGTCACGCGCGACTGGTCCAGCGCTTTGCAGGCCAGTCTGCCGGCGTTTCACCGTCTGCATCTCGAACCCGCGCACACTTTGTCCGTCGCAGCGCCACAGGATGCCGAGGGTCAGCCGCTTGCCGAACCATCCTCCGGGTTGCCGGCCATTTCAATGCGCGGGCTGCAGGTCGAGGGCCCCTTGCGGTCCGGGTTCCTGTTGACATCGATGGTGGAATCGGTGTCCTGGCACAAGCTGTCCCTGGTGGTGACAACCGGGGTACGGCCCGATCTGCGTACCAGCCGCCTGACCTTGCGGCTTGAAGGGGTGATCTATGAAAATGGCTCGTGAATACCTGCTGGGCAGCCTTTTGGCGTTGTGCTGCTCGCCGCTGCCCGCCCACGCCCAGACGGCTGGCCATGCCGCTCGCGTTGCGTCTTCGGTTGCGAATGTTGGGCAGCAGGTCGATGAGGCAGGCTCGAATGACTCGACACCCTCCGGTGTGCCGCCAGCCGATGCGGGTGCGGGGCAGGCCATACGGTCCTGGGAGATGCAGTCCGTGCACGAACTGATGCAGGACGATCTGCGCGAGGCCATGGACCGTCCACGTCCGGGCTCCGGTGTCGCCGCTGCATCGGGTGCCAGCCCCGGTGCCATCGATGAACCGCGGCTGGTTGCGCTGTATGGGGTGGGTTCGGCCTTGCTGGCTGAAGTCCACGTCGATCGGCGTGCCTATCTGTATGTTCGCGGGCAGGCGTGGCCTGCGGGTCATTTTGGCGATTCCGGGGTGTTTCGGCTGCGGGACATGAATGGCGCCTGTGTGCAACTCGAGCGCGGCACGGATCGGCATTCGCTGTGTCTCAGGATGCTTCTGGGTTGGGGGCAGCCATGAAAGCCTGGCCTGCCCTTGCCCTGTTCCTTTCGGAAAACCAGCGGCCATTCGATCCGGCGCGCGCGGGTACGGTGGCTCATGCTGCCGATCTCGCCGCATTGCGTCCGGCCATCCGGCGGTTGCTGCATCGCGAACATGGTGTCGAGCAACTGGCCGAGCGCCTCTGTCCGGTCGAGCGCGATGACGATACAGTGACCATTCTGGCGCATCCCGATCACGTAGGCAGTGATCAGGCCGATGCGCTCGAGCGCAGTCTGGTCAGTCGCGGATGCCGTCTGTCCGAGCCCTCCCGTTTCATTCTTCCCGCTCCCCTGCTGCTTGCGCTGGCGCGCAAGGGCCTGCAGCGCATGGCCCCTGTGGCTGGCAGCGAGCGGACCCCTACGGCGTTGGCCGGCGTGTTCCAGGACCTGGTGGAATGGGGGGTGCGGCATCAGGCCACTGACCTGCATCTGAACATCCTCAAGGATGCCGAAGAATCCGAAGTGCGCTATACCGTGATGGGGCGTTACGTGGCACCCGAACCGTTTCGCCAGTTGCCTACGGCTTTGCTGCTCGACGTGTTGTCGGTGGCCTGGATGGATATCCAGGGCGGCAATGGGGCGGTCTTCGATCCATTGCGCGAGCAGCAGGGGATGCTGGTGCGTCAGGTCGATGGCTGCAGCTATGTGTTGCGCTGGGCTTCGCTGGCGGCCGAACGGGGCCCAAGCGTTTGCCTGCGCTTTTTGGCCCGCGATGCCGCCGACCAGGTGGTCAGCCTGGCTTCGCTGGGCTACAGGGCCGACCAGATTGCGTGCTTCGATCGGGTGATGCGATCCGAAGGGGGGGCTGTGATCCTGGCTGGGGCTGTGGGTTCAGGCAAGTCCACCACCCTGGCCACCCTGATCCGGCGCCTGCCCGAGGACCGCAAGATCATCACGCTCGAAGAGCCCGTCGAATACCGCATACGGGGCGCGGTACAGAACAGCCTGGGCCGCAATCTCGACCAGGACGCACGCGAACAGTACGCCGCCAAGCTGCGCACGCTGAAGCGCTCGGCCATGACCGACGTGCTGCTCGGTGAAATCCGCGACAAGGACAGTGCGCGTGCCTTCATGGATCTGGTGGGTTCGGGCGTCAATCTGTATACCACGGTACATGCGTCCTGCGCCCAGACCATCATTGACCGGCTGGCGTCCGACTTCATCGCCATTCCGCGCGACTTCCTGCTTGCGCCGGGCATGCTCAAGCTCATGGTGCACCAGGTTCTGTTGCCGCAGCTGTGCGCTGCCTGCGCGCGGCCCCTGAGCGTGCCCGAATTGGTGCGCCAGCAGCTTCGGGGGCCATCAGCTGCCTATTGGCAGCAGTGGCTGGGCTGGGTGCAGCGGCTGTGGGCCCTCGATATGGCGGGTATCCGCTTGCGCAATCCACAAGGCTGTGCAACCTGCCGGGCCGGGGCCCTGCCCGAACTCTACGGGTATTCAGGGCGTACCGTTGCGGCCGAATTCCTCGAGCCGGGCCTGGCGTCCGCCGACCCGGGCGATGGCGTCGCGCACGTACCGCACCGCGTCTGCAGCGCCATGGCCCATGCCATGCAGAAGGTGGCCCAGGGCGGTGTCGATCCGCGCGATGTGGAGCCGCGCTTCATGGCCTTCGAGACCATGATGCTGCGGCTGGGGCTGCCGTGCGCCACGGGGGCACCATGAGCTCGACCCGCGGGCATGGCCCGCGGTGGGCACGTGCAGGATCCAGTCTGCTGGCCGGTGGCCTCTCGGGCCTGGATGCCTGGCGATTCGCAGCGCGTCGGGCTGACTATTACGACTATCTCCAGGCGGTGCTGCGGGGTTCCCAGGGTCGCCTGACCATTCGCGAACTGTTCGATCGTGATGCCCAGCGCCACGGTGCGAACACCGTGCGCGGCCGCTTGTCGGTGCTCTGGGCGCGTCGCTGCGAGGCGGGTGGTGGCGATCTGCATGCCACCTGGCTGGGCTGCTTCCCGCGTGACGAACTGGCCCTGATCCGTACCGTACAGGCGCATGGCAATGCCCGTTTGCTGGCTGCGTTTGCCGCGCTTGCCAGGCATCTGGCCTTGCTGGGGCAGGCACGTGATCTGCTCTGGGAAACCCTGGCCGTGGCGGCCCTCGCGCTGCTGCTGCTGTCGGCCCTGTTGCCCGCCATGGCCTGGTGGACGGTGCCGTCCCTGCAACAGGCGTTCAGTGGTTTGCCGCCCGCCTACCTGGGTGACTGGAGCCGGGCACTGTTTGCTCTTGCGCAGACCTTGCGTCGTTGGGGTTTCCTGCTCTGCCCAGTGGCTTTTGCACTCCTGGTCGCTGCCTGGCACGCCATGCCGCGCACCCATGGCCCATGGCGGGTACGGCTCGACCGTCACGGGCCCTGGAAGCTCTATCGGCAGGTTCAGGCCATGCGTTTCCTGGCCCTGGTGGCCATCCTGCTCGTGCCCGAGTCCGGCCAATCCAGCCAGTTGCGCCCTGTCATCGTGGTTTTTCTCGAAGAGGCCAGTCCGTGGCTGGCCCGCCACCTGCGCGAGATGGTGTGGCGTATCGATCAGGGCCTGACCAGTGCAGCGGCATTCGATACCGGTCTGCTGGATCCCGATCTGTACTGGTATTTCGAAGACATGGTCGCTGCGCAGGGTCTGCAGCAGGGCCTGCAGGTGGTGCACGAGCGGATGGCGGGGCGCTGGCTGCAGCGCATGCGGGCCCAGGCCCAGATGCTGCGCTGGGCCATACTGCTGGCCGGCGTCGCTGTGGTCATGGGCCTGGGTCTGTGGCATTACGCCGTAATAGACGAGCTTCGGCGGGGCTGGATGATGTTTCACGCGGTCGCCTGAGCGGCTGATTCAAACCGACGCTGTACTGACGCCGCGGTTGCGGCAAAGGAGATCATATGCACAGCCAATCCCGGGTGCAGGCTGCAAGGGCAGGCACCGATTCCCGTCTGGTCGCGGTACCGCTCAGACGACGCTCGCGGCAGGCCGGCTTCTCCCTGATCGAGGTCTCGATCGTCACGGCCATCATCCTGCTGATCGCGGTCGTGGGGATCCCGGCCATCGGCAACTATGTGCTCGAGAACAAGGTGCCCAAGGTGGGCCAGGAACTCGCGCGCTTCATCGTGCACATGCGCATCAATGCGGGGACATCATCGGGTGCGCCCTATCAGGGCATCGGGGTCGGCAATCTGGCCGCCCAGGTGATCGATTCTTCTGTGCTCACCAAAACAGCGGCCAACACCGTCCTGCACGGGCTGGGCAGTGACGGCACAGTCGAAGTCGCGTCCGAGGATTCGGGCAAGGGCTTTGTACTGCGGCTCAAGAAGGTCAATCATGCCGCGTGCCCGTCGATCGCCTCGGTATTGCAGCGCCTTGCCGACAGCATCACGGTGGGCTCGGGCGAGGGGGCCGGGGCCACGGTCAAGAGCGCCACGGCACCCTACAGTGCGCTGGCGACCGAAGCCGCCTGTGCCAAAGGTGATGTCAATCAGTTCGAATTCCATGTCACCTGAGCGCAGGTCCCAGGTGGGCTCGCTGTTGTTCGAACTCATGCTGGTCACGGCCATCACGCTGGCCCTGGCCGTCTGGGGCGGGCATGAATGGGCGCGCCGCAGTCGTGATCTGCAGGCGCGCTCGCTGGCCACCTGGATGCTGACGGCACATGCTGCGGCTTCGGCGTACCTGGCCCGGCACGGGCCCGAACTGGCCCGGCTGCCGGCCGACAATGCGCTGGCAGCCCGGGGCTTCGCGGCCTGGTCCAGCCCGCGGTGGTCCGAACTGCAGGCGGTGGGCTTGCTGCCGGCTTCGTGGCAGGCCATTGGTCCAATGGGGCAGCAATTGACCCTGCGCGTGGTGCCAGCCGCCGGCTGTACGCAGGTGCCATGCCCTGTCCAGGGCCTGGTGCATGTGCAGGCCCCATTGCTCACGCGTTCCGGCCAGGTGGATGAGGCTCTGATCGCTGAATGGCTGGTGGCGGCACAGGGGCATGGCCTGGTGTCCTGGTCCGCACAGCCCGTCGTCCTGTCCGGTTCCGGTGTGCGCTGGCCTGTGCCTGCTTCGTGGGGCAGCGAGGTCACGCAGGGAACGGTGGCATTGCTGGCGACCTGGGTAGACCTCGCCGCCCCTGGTGGGGAGCCGCCAGATGTCCTGCCGCCCGAGGGGCCTGGTGATCCGCAGCCACCCGAACCGGGCTTCGATCATGCCGATTTCCTCCGGGTCGGCGATGTCCGGGATCCGGATTTCCAGGGTGATGCCACTGTTCAGGGGCGCATGCGCAGCGGCTCGCACCTGGTTGCGGCCGATGGCCTGGTGCTGGAGAACCTCTGGGCCGAAGGGCAGGCCTGCGCCGCAGATGGGGCCCTGGGGCGATCGCGCTCCGGTCCGGGCCTGATGGAGTGCCGCGGCGGCCTGTGGCGCGCGCTCCTGCGGCCCGATGGAGGGGGTTACCTGACCAACAACCGGCGCGGGTGTGTCGATGCAGCGGGCGTGTCGACCGCCAACCCGGTGACGGGTACGTGCACCTGCCCAGCGGCCTATCTGATGGTGCGCGTATCCGAATCGGGCGCGGCGATGAGCAGCGAAGGCTTGACCCTGGGCTACATCTGCGTGGCGCGTTGAGCCAGGCCTGCCCCCGGCAGGCTGCGTTGGCCGGGCCTGCCCAGGGCCTGATTCGGCAGGGTGGGTGGTGGCGTACCCGGGCCTATTCGGGCTGGCCGCTCCAGCGGGCAATCAGGGCGCGCTCTGCGGGCGTCATCTGTGTCAGATTGGCCAACGGCATGTAGTTGCTGGCAACCACATCCTTGACCTGCCCGGCGTGTTGCATGAGCTGGTCTTTGGTATCCAGCAGGACTCCGGCCGGGGCCGCCGCGAAACCCGGCTGCGTGGGCCTGGCGGAATGGCATTCGGTGCAGCGCGCCTGAACGATGTCGTGCACGCGGGTGGCGGTGACCCGCTCGGCGCCCGGATCGCCCATGGCCAGGGCGCCAGCGTCTGAAGACGGTGCCGCCAGCCAGCCGATCACCGCCAGCAGCACAATGCCGGCCAGCGGAAAGCGCAGGTCATTGCGGCCAGTGTGGCGCAGGACGAAGTATTGCCGGATGAGGGCGCCCGCAAAGATGAACAGGGCCATGATGACCCAGGCGTATTCGTTCGTGTAGGTGAACGAATAATGGTTGCTGAGCATCAGGAAGATGACCGGCAGGGTGAAGTAGGTGTTGTGCACCGAGCGCTGCTTGCCCCACGCACCGTCGAGCGGGTTGGGTGTTTCGCCCGCTTTCAGCGCCTTGACCATGCGCCGCTGCCCGGGGATCACCCAGAAGAACACGTTGGCCGACATGCAGGTGGCCATCAGGGCGCCGGTGATCAGGAAGGCGGCCCGGCCGGGAAAGATCTGTACGCTGAGCCAGGCGACGATGATCATCATGACGCCGACGGCCAGGCTCAGCCAGCCATCGTGATTCACGCTCGGGCTGATGATGCGGCACAGGCGCGAGTACACGTTGTAGCCGACGATCAGGAACAGTACGGCGAGCAGCCCGGCCTCGGTGCCGTTCATGTTGCGGGCCCACTCCCAGGGGCTGGCCGGATTGATCAGATAGATGTCGGCGCGCAGCAGGTACAGCAACGTGAACAGCCCGAAGCCCGAGAGCCAGGTGGTATATGCCTTCCAGAAGGCCCAGTGCAGGTCATCGGGCAGTTCGGGCGGGTTGGTCAGGTACTTCTGGTTGTGGTAGAAGCCGCCGCCGTGTACCGCCCACAGTTCGCCATGGGCGCCTGTCTGCTGGCCCAGGGCGGACTTGGGCGGGCGCAGGCTCAGGTCGAGCATCACGAAATAAATGGATTCGCCGATCCAGGCGATGGCGGCGATCACGTGCAGCCAACGCAGCAGCAGGTTGCCGTATTCGAGAAAAAAGCTCCCCATGAATCTGTCTCCCGATGGCCCGGAGCAGCCGGGCAAGGTTCAGCTGCCGCGGTATGTGGACCAGGTCCAGGGGGTGACGACCAGAGGCACGTGATAGTTCTGCTCGGGATGGGCCACGCCGAAACGCAGCACCACCTGATCGACAAAGCGCGGTTCGGGCAGGATCAAGCCCTTGCCGGCAAAGTAGTCACCGGCCTCGAACACCAGTTCGTAGGTGCCTGCGGTGAAGGATGCGCCTTCCAGCAGGGGCGCGTCACAGCGGCCGTCATGGTTGGTGCGGGTCTTGCACAACAGCGTGTGCTGGCCACCCTCGAGACGGAACAGGCGCAACTGGACATTCTGTGCGGGCACGCCGTGGACAGTATCCAGTACATGCGTGGTGAGCTTTCCCATGAAGACAGGCGCCGGCAAAGGCGTATCGTGGACAATAGATGTTGACGATTTTCACTTGGTACACAATAATTGTCAACAATTCTTCGCTTCATGATGGAACACCTGTCGGGTCCCCTTATGCTTCGGATTTCACCTCCTCGCCCTGCAGACGCTGCGCTGCAGGCTCCACGTGCCTCCAGCCTGCGTGGCCGCGCAGGCACGCGGGATCGCGCCGAGGTGGATCGCGTGTATCGCGAGATCTTCGATGCCGCCATGGACCGGCGGCTGTTGCCCGGTGCCCGCCTGACCGAGGCCCGCCTGTGCGACATATTCAACTGTTCGCGTGGCACCGTGCGCGCGGCGCTCGCCGAACTGGCCCATGACCGCATCGTGTCGCTGGCCCCCAACCGCGGGGCCACGGTGTGGCAGGCCTCGCGAAAAGAGATCCATGAAGTGTTCACGCTGCGCCGCTGGCTGGAATGCGTGGTCATCGACCAGCTGGTGCAACTCGATGACCTGCCCGCGCGCCTGCAGCCACTGCACGACATGGTCGAGCGCGAGCAGCAGGCATTCGAGCAGGGCGACCGGATCAGCTGGTTGCGGCTGTCCAATGCCTTCCATGTGGCATTGGCCCGCCTGCTGGGCAACCAGGAACTGTCCGACCTGCTGGCCAGCCTGTGTGCGCGCACGACGCTCATCATCGCCCTGGGCGATCAGGCCGAAGACAGTACCTGTTCGTACCATGAGCATCGGGATCTGCTCGCGAGTCTGGAAGCCCGGGATGCCGCCAGGGCGCGCAGCGCGATGCACCTTCATCTGCTCGACTGCGAACAGCGCGTCGATGATGCGCCGCCCAGAACCGCCGACCCATGGGCTGCCTTTGGCCCGGGCCGCTGAAACCGGGCCTGCCGCCCAGCCGGAGAACCGTCATGAATACCCGCTTCGATTCCGTTGCCGACCCCTATTATCCGCGTGACCTGATCGGCCATGGGCGCAATCCCCCAGCGGCCAACTGGCCCGGGCAGGCGCGTGTGGCGGTGCAGTTCGTGGTGAATTACGAAGAAGGGGGCGAGAACAGCATTCTGCATGGGGATGCGGGTTCGGAGCAGTTCCTGTCGGAAATCATCGGGGCCGCAGCGTACCCGGCGCGTCATCTGTCCATGGAGTCGATCTACGAATATGGTTCACGGGCCGGTGTCTGGCGCATTCTGCGTGAATTCGAGCGCAGGCAGCTGCCCCTGACGGTATTTGCCGTGGGCATGGCCCTCGAGCGCAACCCGGAAGTGGCGCGCGCCTTTGTGGAGCTGGGTCATGAGCTTGCCTGTCATGGCTATCGCTGGATCGATTACCAGTCTGTATCCGAAGCTCTGGAGCGCGAGCACTTCCAGCGCTGCGTAGAGGTCGTCACCCGTGTACTGGGGCGCCATCCGGACGGTTGGTATACCGGGCGCGACAGCCCGAACACCTTGCGTATCGTGGCCGAACACGGGCAGTTTCTCTATGATGCAGATTCTTATGCCGATGACCTGCCGTTCTGGGTCGAGGTGGATCTGGGCGCGGGCCGCCGCCACCCGCAGCTCATGGTGCCCTATACGCTCGATACGAATGACATGCGTTTCGCCTCGCCGCAGGGGTTCAATACGGCGGATCATTTCTTCCATTATCTGCGCGACGCCTTCGATGTGCTCTATGCCGAAGGCGCGACCCGACCCCGGATGATGTCTGTCGGCCTGCATTGCCGGCTGATCGGGCGCCCTGGCCGGTTTGCAGGCCTGCAGCGGTTTCTGGACCATGTCCAGGCGCACGACCGGGTCTGGGTGGCCACGCGGGCCGACATCGCACGGCACTGGATCCGGGAACATCCGTTCACCCGGGCCTGATGCACCAAGTTCATCCCTGATTCAGGAGTAGTCCATCATGGCTGCAAGCAATTTGCCCGCAGGCACCCTCATCGATGCCCCGGCAGTCGATCTGCCCGTTTTCGCCACCCGTTATCCCAATCTTGCCAGTGAAAGTCTGGGCGCGCGGGTGCTGTCGTGCTCCGATGAATTCTTTGCAGCAGCCCAGCGCATGCTGCAGGATGCGCCGCCCGTATTCGTGGTGGGCAAGTTCGATGACCATGGCAAGTGGATGGATGGCTGGGAAACGCGCCGGCGGCGCAACGGGGGGCACGACCACGCCGTGATCCGTCTGGGTCTGCCGGGCCGCATCAGGGGGCTGGATGTGGATACCAGCCATTTCACCGGCAATTTCCCGCCTGCAGCCGCCATCCAGGTGGCGTACTGTGAAGATGAGCCGAGCGAGACCACGCAATGGGAGATGCTGATGCCTGCCCATTCGCTGCAGGGCCATTCACACCATTTCGTGGACATTCACGACGATCGGGTCTGGACCCACGTGCGCTTGAGCATTTTCCCCGACGGCGGGGTGGCGCGCCTGCGCATCCACGGCCAGCCAGCCTGCAACTGGGATCAACAGGATCCCGGCGCGTTGCACGAGGTCTCGGCGCTCGCCAACGGTGGCCGCATCGTGGCCTGGAGCGATGCGCATTTTGGTTCGCCCACCGCCCTGATTACCGCCGGGCGCGGGGTCAACATGGGCGACGGCTGGGAAACCCGCCGGCGGCGCGAGCCGGGCTATGACTGGATCATCCTCGAACTCGGGCATGCGGTGACCGTCGAGAAAATCGAGGTCGATACGGCGCATTTCAAGGGCAATTATCCGGATCGGGTGTCGGTCCAGGGGGCTTTGGTCAAGGAATCCACAGATGAGTCCCTGGTGACCCAGGCCATGTTCTGGCCCGAGATTCTGGCCCAGTTCAAGACGCAGATGGATACCCGGCACTTTCACGAAGGTGCAGCCATTCTCTACCGTGAACCCGTCTCGCACGTGCGCGTGAACATGTATCCCGATGGCGGCATCAGCAGGGTACGGGTGTGGGGCACACTGGCGCGCTGAATGAAACCAGGCCCATGACACCTTTGCACGCCCGCCTGTATGCCGAGCATGGGGTTCCGGTGGTCATGTATGGCGCCGGGCCGCGTACGGTGCAGGAATCGCGCGCCAAGCAGGCCGATGAACATGTGCGGCTGGATGACCTGCGCGGGGCCGCCAAGGTGGTGAGCAGCATGCTGGCCGACTTCCTGGCCGCTTGATGGCGCGGGCTTGCGGTACCATGGGCGATCAATTCCTTTGTTTCATCAGGAGGCCACGAGCATGAGCCAATCCGGCTATCAACCCCCACGGGTCTGGGTATGGGAACAACCCAGTGGCGGGCGTTTCGAGAACATCAATCGGCCCATGGCGGGTGCCACCCACGAGCAGGATCTGCCGCGGGGCCGGCACCCGTTCCAGCTGTATTCGCAAGGTACGCCCAACGGGATGAAAGTGACGATCCTGTTCGAAGAATTGCTGGCCGCCGGTCATTCAGGTGCCGAATACGATGCCTGGCTGATTCGCATTGGTGAGGGCGACCAGTTTGGCAGTGGCTTTGTCGACATCAATCCAAACTCGAAAATCCCGGCGCTGCTCGACTGCAGCGGCAGCCAGCCGATGCGGGTGTTCGAATCCGGCGCCATTTTGCTGCATCTGGCCGAAAAGTTCGGCGCCTTCATCCCGCGCGATCCGGCCGGACGCGCCGAATGCCTGTCGTGGCTGTTCTGGCAGGTGGGCAGTGCGCCCTATCTGGGGGGCGGGTTTGGCCACTTCTATGTGTACGCCCACGAGAAGATCGAATACGCCATCAACCGTTTCGCGATGGAATCCAGGCGCCAGATGGACGTACTCGACAGGCAGCTGGCGCGGCACGAGTTCGTGGCCGGAGACTGTTACACGATAGCCGACATGGCGATCTGGCCCTGGTACGGCCGGCTGGCGCTGGGCAAGGTCTATGACGCCGCCGAGTTTCTTTCGGTGCATGAATACACGCATGTGCAGCGCTGGGCTCAGGCCTTGGCAGGGCGGCCACCCGTACAGCGGGGCAGCCGGGTCAACCGGACTTCAGGCGATCCCGCGCAATACCTGCGCGAGCGTCATGCGGCCGCCGACTTCGATCGAGCCGCGCCGCATGGGCAGGGCTGAACGCCGGGGGGCATACGCATGCAGTTCACGACCATAGGCGCGGCCGTCGTTGACATCGTGGTCTCCCCGGTGCGGCCCTTGCTGAGCGCCAAGCAGGATGTGGATCACATCGGCCTGTACGCAGGCGGCGGGGCGGTGAATGCCGCACTCAATGCGGTGGCCCTCGGGGCGCATGTCACGGTGCATGCGTGTGTGGGCAGCGATCTGGAAGGGGGCCTGTTGCGCGCCCTGCTGCAGCGCTACAACATCCGGCCGATGATGCCCGAACACGAACTGCCGACCGGCAAGGCGGTGGTCATGGTCGATGCCCAGGGGGCTGCCCGGGCCTATGCGCAACGGGGCGCCAGTACCTGGGTGGGCGAGCATGGCTTTGCCGGCCTGGCCCAGGCGGATGTGGTGTATGTCACCGGCCTGTCGCTCGAGTCACAGGCCTGGTTGATCCAGGCACTCGGGCAGCTGGCCGATGCCCCGGCCCGGCTGGTCATCACGCCTGGGGCGCGGCAACTTGCCCAGCCCGGCGCGCTGGAACCCCTGTGGCTGTTGGCCGATCTGCTTTGCGTCAATGCGCACGAAGCGGCCGCGCTGTGCGGCGACGTTCTGGCCGATGGGGAAGTCGTCACCCCCGAGCAGGCCCGCACGCTGGCGGCACGCCTGCTGCGCCGGGAAGGGCAGGCCGTTCTGCTGACCCTGGGCCGCCAGGGCGCCCTGTATTTCGATGGCCGCGAGGCGTGCTTTCATGCAGCCCTGCCCGTCGAGGTGGTATCGACCATCGGGGCGGGGGATGCCCACGCGTCGGCATTCGTCCATGCCTGGGCAGGCGGGGCCAGCCCTGCAACCGCACTCGAGCAGGCCGCGCAGAGTGCCGCTCGGGTGATACAGGTGATTCCGGCCAATCTGGCCGGCCATCTGCGGCCTGCCGTGGGCCTGCGTGCCCCCGCGAGCCCGCCCTGAATCCTGTGCGGAAGCATGCGGGGCTCAGGGCAGTCAGGGGGGCGTCAGGCGCCGGGCTTCACTCAGGCGCCCGGCATTGCTCAGGCGCTGGGCTGCTGATCGAGGCACTCACGAAACGCCGCGATGGCACTGGCTGAATACATCAGCGAGGGCCCGCCGCCCATGTAGACCGCCACGCCCAGGGTTTCATGCACTTCTTGCTCGGTGGCGCCGAGACGCACCAATGCCTGGGTGTGATAACCGATGCAGCCGTCGCAATGGGTGGCCACACCGATCGCCAGCGCGATGAGTTCCTTGGTTTTGGCGTCGACTGCACCAGGTGCCAGTGCCGCCTTGCCCAGGGCGCCGAAGCTCTGCATGAGCTGTGGCTGGCTGCTGCGCAGGGATTTGAGATTCTGGCTGATGTTCTGGGTCAGGGTCTGAAAGGAATCCTGTTGCATATCGTGCTCCGGTCGATGGATGGCTGGGTGGCGGCGTGCGCGTTGGAGCGCCTTGCCAGTAGTGGATTGCGCATAATATTAGCATATGCTAAATTAGTGTCAACTAATGTATTGAGGTTGTGATCTTGGACACCCTGTCGGTCGACACGTTCATGCAGGAAGGCGCTGCCCGGGCCGCTGCGCTGTTGCGTGGTCTGGGCAACGAGAATCGCCTCTGGATCCTGTGTCTGCTGATCTCGCACGGTGAACTGTGCGTCAGCGCCCTGCAGGGCCGCCTGGGGCTCAGCCAGTCGGCGCTCTCGCAGCATCTGGCACGCATGCGCGCCCAGGGCCTGGTCAGCTGCAGGCGCGAATCACAAACCGTGCTGTATCAGGTGGCAGATCCCGATGTGATCCGGCTGATCGGCACCCTGAAGCAGATCTTCTGTCCCTGAACACCAAATTTTCAAACGGCCGGGCATCGCCAGGCCTCTTTCCGGAGTCACCGTCATGAAGATCAACATCGGTACGATAGACCGCATACTGCGCCTGATCGTGGGCCTGGTGCTCATTGTGCTGGCCGCCACAGGCACCATTGGCTGGTGGGGTTGGCTGGGTATCATTCCGGTCGCCACGGCACTGTTTCGCTTCTGTCCGCTGTATGCCATTCTGGGCATCCGCACCTGCCCGCTGAAGACCCAGCGGTAGGCGCGCGGCGTATTTCGGTTTGCCGGGCCCGCGTTTGCCGGGTCCGCGCCTTCGGGGTCCGCGCCTTCGGGGTCCGCGCCTGGCCGGATGTCCGGACTGGTGCCCGGTTCATGCCCGCGGCAATCCGTCTCGGGCGGCGCGCGGGCGCTCAGGTGTCCAGGCGCTGGCGCTGGGCCTGTACGGCCTCCAGGGTGGCGCCAAAGTCGGCCAGGCGCTGACGCTCCTGGTCGACTACGGTCGCCGGGGCGCGCTCGACGAATTTCGGGTTCGCCAGCTTGCCCGTGGCGCGCGCCTGCTCTGACCGCAGGCGTTCGATTTCCTTGTCGAGTCGGGTTCGTTCGGCATCGAGGTCGATCTGGATGTCGAGCATCAGCCGGATGGTACCCACCACCTGCACCGGGGCGCCCTGATCCGGCAAGGCAGCCACCGCTCTTGCGCTGTCCAGGCGAGCCAGGGCCATCAATCCATCGCTCAGTTCATCGAACTCGGGCCCTGCGCCCTGGACCAGCAAAGGAACGCGCTGGCCCGGGGCCAGGTTCATTTCGCCGCGCAAGGCCCGGATGGCCGCGGTCAGTGCCTTGAACTGCGTCATTTTTGCAGCGGCCTGCGCGTCTCGCAGGCCTGTTTGCGTCACGGGCCAGGCTTGCACGCTGATGCTGGCCGGCTCGCCGGCCGGGCGCAATGCCGCCGCCACGGATACCTTCTGCCACAGTTCTTCGGTGATGAAGGGCATGATGGGGTGCAGCAGGCGCAATACGGTTTCGAGCACGTCGATCAGCGTTCGGCGGGTAGCCGCCCGGGCGGCCATGCTGCCGTGCTGCAATTGCACCTTGGCGAGTTCGAGGTACCAGTCGCAGTATTCATCCCAGACGAAGTGGTACAGCCGGTCGGCGATCTGGTCGAAACGGAACTGATCGAAACCCTCGTCAACCTGATCGATCAGGGTTTGCAAACTGTCGAGGATCCAGCGGTCGGCAAAGGACAGCGGCGCCCCGCCGGCTTCGCCGTGAGGTGGCGCCACCTCATGTCCGGCGAGATTCATGAGCACGAAGCGGCTGGCATTCCACAGCTTGTTGCAGAAATTGCGGTAACCTTCGCAGCGTTTGAGATCGAAGTTGATGTTGCGCCCGAGCGTGGCATAGGCGGCCATGGTGAAACGCAGTGCATCGGCCCCATATGCGGGGATGCCCTCGGGGTAATCCGTGCGCGTGCGCCGGCGGATGGCCTCGGCCTGCCCGGGATTCATCAGGCCCGATGTACGCTTCTCGATCAGTGGCCCGAGCCCGATGCCGTCGATCAGATCCACAGGGTCTATGGTATTGCCCTTGGACTTGGACATCTTCTTGCCTTCCATGTCGCACACCAGCCCGTGTACGTACACCGTGCGAAAGGGCACCTGGCCCGTGTGGTGCATGCTCATCATGATCATGCGGGCGACCCAGAAGAAGATGATGTCGAAACCCGTGACCAGAACCTCGGAGGGCAGGTAGCGGGCCAGATCCGGGGTGGCCTCCGGCCAGCCCAGATCCGTGAAAGGCACCAGGGCAGATGAAAACCAGGTGTCGAGTACATCCGGATCGCGAGCGAGCGGGCCCGTGACTCCGGCTGCGCGCGCCAGCGCCAGCGCATCTTCTGCACTGCGGGCCACGAAGATGCGGCCATCTTCGGCGTACCAGGCAGGGATCTGATGCCCCCACCACAGCTGGCGCGAAATGCACCAGTCCTGGATGTTGTCGAGCCACTGCCGGTAGGTCGTGGTCCAGTTGTCGGGTACGAACCGGATGCGGCCGTCGTCGACCACCTCGAGCGCCACTTCGGTGATGCTCTTGCCCGGGTGCAGGCTGTCCGGTGGCGCGGGCTGGCTCATGGCCACGAACCATTGGTCGGTCAGCATGGGCTCGATTGCACTGTGCGTGCGGTCGCCGCGTGGCACCATCATCGTGTGTTCACGCACGGCCTGGAGCTGGCCGGCCGCTTCGAGATCTGCCAGCACCCGCTGGCGTGCTTCGTCGCGCCCGAGGCCGCGATAGGCCGCCGGGGCGGCATCGCCGATGTGGCCATCGAGCGTCAGGACGCTGATCAGGGGCAGCCCGTGGCGCTGTCCCACGGCATAGTCATTGAAGTCGTGGGCCGGGGTGACCTTGACCACACCGGTGCCGAAGTCGCGCTCGACGTAGTCATCTGCAATGATCGGCAGCTCGCGCCCGACCAGCGGCAGTATCACGGTACCCCCGACCAGGTGGGCATAGCGTTCGTCGTCGGGGTGGACCATCACGGCCACGTCGCCGAGCAGGGTCTCGGGGCGGGTGGTGGCCACCACCAGATGCGTCAGGCCGCCGGTCGGTTTGCTGAGCGGGTAACGGATCTCCCAGAGATGCCCCGCCTCTTCGGTGCTGACCACTTCGAGATCGGAGACGGCCGTACCGAGCACCGGGTCCCAGTTCACCAGGCGCTTGCCGCGATAGATCAGGCCCTGCTCGTACAGGCGTACAAAGACCTCGATGACGCCACGCGACAAGTGTTCGTCCATGGTGAAGTATTCGCGCGCCCAATCACACGATGAACCCAGGCGGCGGAATTGCCCGGTGATGGTATTGCCGGACTGCTCCTTCCAGGCCCAGACCCGCTCGAGAAACCGTTCACGCCCCAGGTCATGCCTGGACACGCCTTCGGCATCCAGTTGCCGTTCGACCACGATCTGAGTGGCAATGCCCGCATGGTCGGTGCCCGGGATGAACACGGTGTCATCGCCCTTCATGCGATGATGGCGGATCAGGCCATCCATGATGGTCTGATTGAAGGCGTGACCCATGTGCAGGGTGCCTGTGACGTTGGGCGGTGGAAACTGGATCGCGTAAGGCCTGGCTTCGTGCGCGGCAGCCGGCGCCACGTGCTGGCCACCGGCAAACAGGCCCCGGCGGTTCCATTCTTCATACCAGCGGGATTCCATCTCGCTGGGTTCAAAACTCTTGGGCAGGGCAGCAGGGGTATCGCTCATGACGGGATGCACATCAGGGTATGACAAAACCGTCTATTTTAGGCGCTGGGCGGAAAAACAGCACATGGTAAAATGAAGGGTTGAAATTCTGTCGATTTTTTCTTCACCCTTACATTATCGGAAGTCTTCATGGCCATAGAACGCACTCTTTCCATCATCAAGCCCGACGCCGTTGCCAAGAATGCCATCGGCCAGATCGTGGCCCGTTTCGAGCAGGCTGGCCTCAGGGTCGTGGCGGCTCGCCTGCAGCAACTGTCGCGCGATCAGGCCGAGCGCTTCTATGCCGTGCACAAAGAGCGCCCCTTTTACAAGGATCTGGTGGACTTCATGGTCTCCGGGCCCGTTTTCGTGCAGGTTCTCGAGGGTGAATCCGCCATTGCCCAAAATCGCGATCTCATGGGGGCCACCGATCCGAAGAAGGCCGCTCCGGGTACCATCCGCGCCGATTTTGCCGAAAGCATCGATGCCAATGCCGTGCATGGCTCCGATGCACCCGAGACCGCAGCCGTCGAGATCGCTTTTTTCTTCGCCGAAAGCGATATCTGCAACCGCTGAGCGCCTTGCTGGCACGCCAGATCGTTGTTCACCATCATGTCCGACACCGAAACCATCAATCTGCTGGGCCTGAGTCCGGCCGCCCTCGAGGCCTTCGTGCGCACCGGCGGGGGCAAGCCGTTCCGTGCGCGCCAGTTGTCGCGCTGGATCCATCAGCGCGGGGTCGACCAGTTTTCCGACATGACCGATCTGGCGCGTGATTTCCGTGTCTGGCTGCAGGGATGCGGCCTCATCGCGGCGCCTCCAGTCCAGTTCGAAAAACACTCGGCCGATGGCACGCGCAAGTGGCTGTTCGACATGGGGCGGGGCAATGCGATCGAAACCGTCTACATTCCGGAAGATGATCGCGGCACCTTGTGCGTCTCCAGCCAGGCCGGCTGCACTGTAGCCTGCCCGTTCTGTTCCACTGGGTATCAGGGCTTCAGCCGCAACCTGACGACAGCCGAGATCGTGGGCCAGCTCTGGCATGCCAACCGGGTGCTGGCCGATGCCCCCGCCGGCGTGCGCCTGGGGGGGGCGGCCGAAAGCCCGCGCCCTGTCAGCAACGTGGTGTTCATGGGCATGGGCGAGCCCCTGCTCAATTATGATCAGGTTCTGGGCGCTGTGCAGCTCATGGTCGATGACCATGCCTACGGCCTGTCGAGGCGTCGGGTCACGGTCTCGACATCCGGCGTGGTGCCTATGATCGATCGGCTGGCCGCCGACTGTCCAGTGGCGCTGGCCGTGTCGCTGCACGCGCCCAATGACGGATTGCGCGACCGGCTGGTGCCGCTCAATCGCAAGTATCCGCTGGCCGAACTGCTGGCCGCGTGCAACCGCTACCTCGAGCATGCACCACGTGATTTCATCACGTTCGAGTACATCATGCTCGACGGTATCAACGATACGGACGAGCATGCCCGGCAACTGGTCGATGTGGCCCGGCAGGTTCGTTGCAAGTTCAATCTGATTCCGTTCAACCCCTTTCCCCAATCGGGGCTGCGGCGTTCGCCCCAACAGCGGATCCGTCTGTTCGCCCGCCAGTTGACGGATGCCGGCCTGGTGGTTACGGTACGCAAGACCCGCGGTGACGATATCGATGCGGCCTGTGGCCAACTGGCCGGAGAGGTCCGGGACCGGACCCGCATCGCCGAGCGTCTTCCAGACCGCGCACGGGTCATCATCCGTAAAAAGGAAACGGCATGAGTGACCTCTCCCGGCAGAACCCGCAGCCCGACGTGCCGGCTGCCCAGCCCGAGGCGGCAGCCCTGGGCCATGCCTTGCGGGCGATGCGTGAAGCGCGCGGGCTGACGCTGGTCGAAGTCTCGGCGCGGATCAAATACTCGCCGGCACAGCTGGGCCACCTCGAGGCCGAAGAGTGGTCGCGTCTGCCGCAGGGGGCGTCCTTGCGCGGCCTGGTGCGCAATTATGTGCGTTACCTCGATGGCGATATCGATGCGATCCTCATCCTGCTCAACGACGTGCGCGAAGCAGATGGGCCCGGCCGCAGTGCCATGCGCGCAGGGGTGCGGCAGAAGCTGCAGCATACGGATCTGCCGCCTGGCAAAGAGCCGCCGCATCGCACCTGGGCCTGGGTGCTGCTGATCCTCGTCCTCCTGGGCGTGGTCGGGTGGTATGCCATCGATCGCGGCTGGATCCCCGACGACTGGCTGATTTTCGACTGGCTCAAGGGCCTGCGTTCATGACCTCGACCACCCCGCCCGAACCTTCTGCCGCACCCCGGCGATCCACCCGGGCCGTGCAGGTCCGCTGGCAGGATCACACCGTCATGATAGGCGGTGATGCGCCGGTTGCCGTGCAGTCCATGACCAATACGGATACCGCCGATGCGCGCGCGACGGCCAGTCAGGTCCGGGCCCTGTGGCAGGCGGGCTCCGAACTGGTCCGGGTCACCGTCAATACGCCTGATGCCGCCGCGCAGGTCGCCGAGTTGCGCAATCAGCTCGACCGCATGAACGTGCCGGTGCCACTGGTCGGTGACTTCCATTACAACGGCCACAAGCTGCTGACGCAGTTCCCGGAGTGCGCACAGGCGCTGTCCAAATACCGGATCAATCCTGGCAACATGGGCGCGGGCAAGCACCGGGACGACAATTTCGCGCAGATGGTCCAGGTGGCCTGCCGCCATGGCAAGCCCATCCGTATCGGCGTCAACTGGGGCAGTCTCGATCAACTCCTGCTTGCCCGCCTGATGGACGAAAACGCGGCTCGCACCCAACCCCTGAGCGCCGGGGCGGTCATGCGTGAAGCCCTCGTGGTGTCGGCCATCAGCAGCGCCCGCCAGGCTGAGTCATTCGGCTTGCCGGGCAATGCCATCGTCCTGTCGTGCAAGGTCAGCCATGTCCAGGATCTGATTGCCGTATACGCTGACCTTTCCCGCCGCTGCGATTATCCGTTGCATTTGGGGCTCACCGAAGCGGGCATGGGTTCCAAGGGCATCGTCGCGTCCACTGCGGCGCTGGCGGTGCTGCTGCAGCAGGGCATTGGCGATACCATACGCATCTCCCTGACACCCGAGCCGGGCGGGGATCGCTGCCGTGAGGTCATCGTGGCCCAGGAGATCCTGCAGACCATGGGCTTGCGTGCGTTCACGCCCATGGTCGTGGCCTGTCCGGGCTGCGGCCGTACCAGCAGCACGGTGTTCCAGGAACTGGCGGCCAGCATCCAGGCCTACCTGCGCGACCAGATGCCAGCCTGGAAGACCCGCTACCCTGGGGTCGAGAACATGCACGTCGCCGTGATGGGCTGCGTGGTCAATGGCCCGGGTGAAAGTCGCCATGCCGATATCGGCATCAGCCTGCCCGGCACGGGCGAGATCCCGGCCGCGCCCGTTTATGTGGATGGCAAGAAGACCGTCACGCTCAAGGGCGATCATATTGCAACCGAATTCCAGGCCATCGTCGAAGACTACGTGGCCCGGCGCTATGGCCAGGGCGTGGCGCCCGTGCGGCGTCCGGGCGTGGTCGCCCGTGAACCCGATTGAACCCCATGTCAGAATTCAAGAGAGTCGCCGGCCTGACCGGCATGAAGGACACACTGCCCCCCGAGAGCGCACACTGGCTGCGTTTCGAGGCCATCGTGCGGGGCTGGCTGGCGGCCTACGGCTACCAGAACGTGCGGGTGCCGGTGCTCGAGCACACCCGTCTGTTTGCGCGGGGCATCGGCGAGGTCACCGACATCGTCGAGAAAGAAATGTATTCGTTCGTCGACCGTCTCAATGACGACCGCCTGACCATGCGGCCCGAGTTCACCGCCGGTATCGTGCGTTCGGCCATCGAGCACAATTTTCTCTACGAGCGGCCCCGGCGGGTCTATGCCATGGGGCCGGTGTTTCGTCATGAACGCCCCCAGCGCGGGCGCTATCGGCAATTCCATCAAATCGATGTCGAGGCACTGGGTGTACCCGGACCCGATGTGGATGCCGAACTCATCATCATGCTGGCGCGCCTGTGGCGCCTGCTGGGCCTGCAGGACATCCGGCTCGAACTGAACTCCCTTGGGCAGCCCGCCGAGCGCGCTGCCCATCGCGAAGCGCTGGTGCAGCATCTCGAGGCCCATCACGACGTGCTCGATGATGAAGCCAGGCGCCGCATGCACAGCAATCCACTGAGGGTGCTCGACACCAAGAATCCCGCGATGCAGGCCATGGCCAATTCGGCACCGCGCCTGTTCGATTTCCTGGGGGCCGACTCGCGGGCCCATTACGATGGCCTGTGTGCCCGGCTGGCAGACGCGGGCATCCGCTGGACGCTCAATCCGCGCCTGGTGCGTGGCCTCGACTACTACAACCTGACGGTGTTCGAGTGGGTCACGGATCGTCTGGGGGCGCAGGGCACGGTCTGTGGTGGCGGGCGCTACGATGGCCTGTTCGAACTCCTGGGCGGCAAGCCGTCACCCGCCGTGGGCTTTGCCATAGGCATCGAGCGTCTGCTCGATCTCTGGCTGCAGGGCCAGGCCCCCGAACCGGCGCCCGAATGCCAGGTGTATGTCGTCCATCAGGGCGATGCAGCGCAACGTGAGGCCGCCCGGCTGGCCGAACGGCTGCGTGATGCCGATCTGGCCGTAGTGGTCCATGCGGGGGCGGGCAGTTTCAAGTCACAGTTTCGCAGGGCGGATGCGAGCGGGGCCCAGGTGGCCGTGGTGATCGGGGGCGATGAACTCGCACAGGGCCAGGCAACCGTCAAATGGCTGCGTGTGGCTGACGCACCACAGCAGGAGACCATCGCTTTCGAGCGTCTGGTCGAACAACTTCAACAAAGGATCTGAACGCGCATATGGCTTACGACCTCGAAGAACAGGAAAAGATCGATGCCCTGAAGGCCTGGTGGGATCGCTACGGCACGCTGAGTACGGCCCTGGTGCTGGCCGTGGCGCTCTCTCTGGCGGGCTGGCGAGGCTGGCAGTGGTACGAGACGCATGTCGCGGGCCAGGCCATGGGGTACTACGAGGCGCTCGAGTCCGCTGCCCGGCAATCGGATGACGACGCCGTGGCACGCATCAATGCGGCCAGCGCGGCGCTGCGTTCCGACTACGCCACTTCGGGCTACACCGCGCGTGGTGTCTTGCTGGCGGCGGCAGCCCTGCAACAGCGTGGTGATCTCGAAGGCGCAAGAGATCAACTCGAATGGCTGGCGCGCGACGCGAGCGACCCCGCGCTCCAGGCCGTTGCGCGCCTGCGCCTGGCGGGTGTGCTGCTGTCCCTCGAGCACTATGATGCCGCACTCGGTCAGTTGCAGGGTACGCCACCGGCCGGCTTTGGCGCCCTGTATCATGACCGTCGTGGCGATGTGCTCGCCGCACAGGGTCAAAAAGACCAGGCATTGCAGGCCTGGCACCAGGCGCTCGATGCGCTGGGGGCTGATCCGGCCGCCCAGGTCGTGCAGCTCAAGATAGATGCTTTGAACGGAGCCTGATCCATGTATGCCCGTATTCGTTTTTTTCGCCTCATCGCCATCGGCCTTTTGTCGGGCAGCCTGGCCGCCTGCGGTCTGTTCGCCGAGAGCGATCCGCGTTTCGATCCGGCCCCACTGACTGAATACGCGCCCTCCCTGGCGGTCGCTCCGCGCTGGTCGGTGTCGGTAGGCAGCGGTGGGGGGTATGGTTTCATTCCCCAGCTTGCCGCAGACACGGTGCATGTGGCTACACCATCAGGTGCCGTGGCTGCGCTCGATCAGGCATCCGGAGCGGTCCGCTGGCAGATCCGCACCGAACCCCTGTCGGCCGGCGCGGGCAGTGATGGCCGCGTCACGGCCGTGGTGACCCGCTCCGGCGAGGTGCTGGCTCTTGACCAGCAGGGTGGCGAGCTCTGGCGCGCCCAGGCCGCCAGTGCAGTCAATATTCCGCCAGTCGTCGGCAACGGGATCGTCGCAGTACGCACCAGCGACTATCGTATCCAGGCGTTCGACATCAGCAGCGGCAAGTTGCGCTGGGAGGTCCAGCGCCCGGGTCCTGCGCTGGCGCTGCGCACCAGCATGCGCATGCGCATGCTGCCCGATCTGCTGCTGGCCGGTCTGCCCAACGGCCGCCTGATCCTGATCGATACGCCTACGGGTGCCGTGCGCTGGGAGGCTTCGGTATCCGCGGCGCGCGGGGCCTCCGATCTCGAGCGCATCGCCGACGTCGTGGGCGAGCCCATCGTGGTGGGTCCGCGGGTGTGTGGCACCAGCTATCAGGGGCGGACCACCTGTTTCGACATCAGCCAGGGCGGGCGGGCGGTCTGGACACAGGACGTGGGTTCCGCCACCGGCATGGCCACCGATGAACAGCGTCTGTATCTGCCCGATGACAGGGATCGCGTGCGTGCCCTGGGTCTCTCCGACGGGGCTGCCGCCTGGGTCCAGACTGCGTTGCTCAACCGCCAGCTGAGCGAGCCGGCCGTGGCCGGCCCGGCTGTGGCGGTGGGTGACTTCGAAGGCTATGTCCATTTCCTGTCGCGGGCCGATGGCGCCCTGATGGCGCGTCTGCGCATCGGTGGCGGGCCCATTACCTCGGCCCTGGTCCCGGTGTCGGGCGGCGTGCTGGTCCAGACGGGTGACGGGCGCGTGGTCAGGGTCGCAGCGGGTGGCTGAGTCGTCCTGGCGGCCGGTCGTGGCCCTCGTGGGGCGCACGAATGTCGGCAAATCCACCCTGTTCAACCGCCTGACCCGCTCGCGGGCGGCGCTGGTGGCCAATATATCGGGCCTGACCCGCGATCGCCACTACGGCGAGGGACGCATGGGCAACCGGCCGCACATCGTCATCGATACCGGCGGGTTCGAGCCTGTGGCGACCCGCGGCATCCTGATTGAAATGGCGCGCCAGACCGAGCAGGCCATTGCCGAGTCGGATGTGGTCATTTTCCTGGTCGATGCCCGCGAGGGTATCAATGCACAGGATCACGAGATCGCCCGGCTGCTGCGCAAATCGGGCCAGCGCGTGCTGCTGGCGGTCAACAAGGCTGAAGGCATGCGCGACCACGCCGATCTCGCGCAGTTCCACGAGCTGGGCCTGGGCGAGCCGCACGCCATTTCTGCCGCGCATGGTGACGGGGTTGCTGCACTCATCGATGCGGCCCTGGCCAGTCTGCCGGCAGAGACCCCGCCGGCCGACCCGGACAGACCGGATGCTGCGGATGCCGAAGTGGATCACCGCATCCGGCTGGCCATCGCCGGGCGGCCCAATGTGGGCAAATCCACGCTCATCAATGCCCTGGTGGGTGAAGAACGGGTGATCACCTGGGACATGCCGGGCACGACGCGCGATGCGATCGAAGTCGAATTCACGCGCAATGACCGGCGGTATGTGCTGATCGATACCGCCGGGCTGCGCCGTCGCGGCAAGGTGTTCGAGACCGTCGAGAAATTTTCCGTCATCAAGACCCTGCAGGCCATCGAGGCCGCGAACGTGGTGCTGTTGCTCATCGACGCCAGCGACGGCGTCTCCGATCAGGATGCGCATATTGCCGGCTTCATTCAGGAGGCCGGCCGGGCACTGGTCGTCGGCCTGAACAAGTGGGATGCCATCGATCATGAACAGCGGGCCTGGATCAAGCGCGAATATGATCGCAAGCTTCGCTTTCTGTCCTTTGCGCGGGTCATACACATGTCGGCCCTCAAGGGGCAAGGCCTGGGTGACGTGCTCAAGGCGGTCGAGGCTGCGCATGCCGCCGCCTTTGCCAAGCTGTCCACCCCGCGCCTGACGCGCGTCCTGCATGCGGCCGTAGAGCAGCAGCCGCCGCCGCGCAAGGGGATCTTTCGTCCCAAGATGCGCTATGCGCACCAGGGGGGACAGAATCCGCCGCGGGTCATCATCCACGGCAACGCCCTGGATGCGATTCCGGACGCCTATCGCCGCTACCTCGAAGGGCAGTTCCGGGAGGCCTTTCAATTGCAGGGCACCCCGCTGGTCATTGAATTCAAGTCGTCACGCAATCCCTACCTGAAGGAAAACGCATGAACTCCCTGTTCAGCGACCATGTTGCTGCGCTGCAGCCCTATGTTCCGGGCGAGCAGGCGCGCCTGCCCAATCTGCTCAAGCTCAATACCAATGAAAACCCCTGGGGGCCTTCCCTTCGGGTTCTCGAGGCCATGCGTGCGGCCATTTCCGATGACCTGCGCCTGTATCCGGATCATCAGGCGCTGGGCCTGCGCCGGGCGATCGCCCGGCGCCATGATATGGATGTGGATCAAGTGTTCGTGGGCAATGGTTCAGACGAAATCCTGGCCCACGTCTTCAGTGCGTTCTTTCTGCGTTCGGGGCGGCCCCTCTGGCTGCCGGACATCTCGTATGGGTTCTATCCCACGTGGTGCCGCCTGTATGGCGTGCCCGCCCATCCGATGGCACTGGCCGACGATTTCTCGGTGCAGGTGGCCGATTATGTCCGCGAGGTCGAGGTCGAGCCCTGCGGGATTCTTCTGGCCAACCCCAACGCGCCCACCGGCCTTGCGCTGGGGCTCGATGACATCGCCCGGATTGCAGCGGCACGGCCCGACAGCACCGTCGTCATCGATGAAGCCTATGTCGATTTCGGCGCCGAATCGGCGGCCAGCCTGATTGCCGATTTCCGCAACCTGCTGGTGGTCCATACCCTGTCCAAGTCACGTTCACTGGCGGGGCTGCGGGTCGGTTATGCCCTGGGTCAGCCCGATCTCATTGCCGGGCTGGTGCGCATCAAGGACAGTTTCAATTCATACCCGCTCGACCGGGTGGCGCTTGCCGGCGCCCAGGCGGCCATCGAGGACGAGGCCTGGTTCGAGCGCACCTGCCAGGCGCTGATCGCCGCACGCGAACAACTCGCACTCGACCTGCAGGCGCTGGGCTTCGAGTGCCTGCCCTCGAAGGCGAACTTCATTTTCGCGTTCCACCCGCATCATCGGGCGGCCGACATTGCCGCCGGCCTGCGCGATCAGGGCATTCTGGTGCGGCATTTCAGTACGCCGCGCATCGACCGTTTTCTGCGCATCACCGTTGGCACGCCCGAGCAATGTGCCCGCCTGTGCAAGGCCCTGGGGGTGGTGCTTGCCCGCTGATTGGGCAGGGTTTCTGCAGCCATTCCCCAATTGGCATTAAAATGACCCGTTCAGCATGAATTTCATAATACGGAGCCTCGTTCATGAGCAACAAAGGGCAAATACTTCAAGACCCTTTTCTCAATGCCTTGCGCAAAGAGCATATCCCGGTGTCCATCTATCTGGTCAACGGGATCAAACTCCAGGGGCAGGTCGAGTCCTTTGATCAGTACGTCGTCCTGCTGCGCAACACGGTCACGCAAATGGTGTACAAGCACGCCATTTCCACGGTCGTTCCTGCGCGGCCAGTCAACTTCATGGCCGATGACACGGCCGAATGATCATTTTGCTGCCCTGTGCCCGCCCGTCGCCTGCATTGCAGCGGCGGGCGGTCTTTTGAGCCCGTGCCCATGAGGGCACTGGTCATCAGCGTCGACCTGGGCGATCCCGATCACAGCGCCCACATCGAAGAATTCCTTCTGCTTGCCCGGGGTGCCGGGGCCGAAATCGTGCATGTGCTCATGGTGCGTCGCGGCCGGCCCGATGCGGCGGGCTACATCGGCTCAGGAAAGATCGAAGAGGCTGCGAACCTGGTCCGCGAACTCGACGCCGACATCGTGCTCATCGATCAACCGCTCAGCCCTGCACAGCAGCGCAATCTCGAACGGGCGTTCGAAGTCCGCGTGATCGATCGGGTGGCGCTGATTCTCGACATCTTTGCCTTGCGTGCGAAAAGCCACGAGGGCAAGCTGCAGGTCGAACTGGCCCAGCTGCAGCATCTTTCAACCCGCCTCACGCGCATGTGGACGCACCTCGAGCGGCAGCAGGGCGGCATTGGTGTGCGCGGGCCGGGCGAGTCCCAACTCGAAACCGACCGTCGGCTCATCGGTGCCCGCATCAAGATCCTGCGCGAGCGTCTGGCCCGGGTGCAGCGCCAGCGCGTGACGCAGCGCAAGGCCCGGGTGCGCGGGCAGACCCTGTCGGTGTCATTGGTGGGCTACACGAATGCAGGCAAGTCCACGCTGTTCAATGCCATGACGCGGGCCGAGGCCTATGCCGCCGATCAGCTGTTCGCCACGCTCGACACGACGACACGCCGGGTCTGGATCGAAGGGGCTGGCCAGGTCGTCATCTCGGACACCGTGGGCTTCATCCGCGACCTGCCGCCCACACTGATTGCAGCGTTTCGCGCCACCCTGGAAGAAACCGTGCATGCGGACCTGCTGTTGCACGTGGTCGACGCGGCCAGCCCGCAGCGCGATGAGCAGATCGCTGCCGTGAATCAGGTCCTTCACGATATGCAGGCCGACCAGATCCCGCAGATCATGGTCTACAACAAAGTCGACATTGCAGGTCTGGAGCCCAGGGTCGAAAGAAATGAACATGGTACGATTGCGCGAGTCTTCGTCAGCGCCCTGCAACGCAGGGGCTTGGACGGTTTGCGTCAATCGCTCGTAGAATTTGAGGGGCTTGCGAGAAACAATGCGTTTCAAGAAACTCTATAACCTGAATGATCCGGGCTGGGGCAGGGGCAACCAGAACGACCCTTCCGGCAACCGGCCTGATCCATCGTCAGGCCCGCCCGATCTCGACCAGGTCTGGCGCGACTTCAGCAAACGTCTCTCGGGCCTGCTGGGTGGCAAGGGCGGGGGCGGGCGCGGGCCCCGTTTGCCGCAGGGCAAGGGGGGGTTGCCCCAGTTGCCCGGGCCATCGCCCCGTTTTGTGATCCTGCTGCTGGTGCTGGCCGCATTGTTCTGGCTGGGCAGCGGCTTCATGATCGTCCAGGAAGGCCAGGTGGCGGTGGTCACCCGCTTCGGCAAGTACATCAAGACACTCAATCCGGGCCTGCAGTGGCGCCTGCCGTACCCCATCGAGGATTCCCAGCCCGTCAACATCTCGCAGCTGCGCACCTTCGAGGTGGGTTTCAGGGGATCGTCCCGCAACCGGGTACTGACCGAATCCCAGATGCTCACCAAAGACGAGAACATCGTCGACGTGCAGTACGTGGTCCAGTATCGCCTCGAACCGAATGGTGCGCCGGCCTATCTCTTCAATACAAGCAATCCGGACGAGTCCGTGCGCCAGGCGGCCGAGACGGCGATGCGCGAAATCGTTGGCCGCAAACCCATGGACTTTGTCCTCTACTCCGGGCGTACCGAAGTGGCCTCTGAAGTCCAGACCCTGGCGCAGACGATCCTCAACCGCTACAAGACCGGTATTGAGATTTCCACGGTCGCCATCCAGAACGTACAGCCGCCGGAACCCGTCCAGGCCGCGTTCGATGATGCCGTCAAGGCGGGCCAGGATCGCGAGCGCCAGATCAACGAAGCCAATGCCTACGCGAGCAAGGTTCTGCCCGAGGCCGAGGGGCAGGCCGCCCGCATGCTTGAAGACGCCGAGGGCTACAGCGCGCGGGTCATCGGGCGCGCGCAGGGCGATACGGCGCGCTTCACCAGCGTTGCGGCAGAATACGCCAAGGCGCCGGCCATCACCCGCGAACGTATCTACCTGGAGACCATGCAGGACATCCTCTCGGGCACGGCCAAGGTGCTGCTGGATGCGCCGGTGGGCAACAACATGCTGTATCTGCCGCTGGATCAGATCATGGGGCAGGCGGCCCGGGCCGGCGGCAGTTCGTCAGGCTCGCGTCCCGCTGATACGGCTGCGGCGGCCGGGGGGTCGGCTGCACAGGCGGGTGAATCGGTCCGCGAGCGGCCTGCCGTGTCGCGCATGCCCAGTGGCCTGCCTTCGCTGACCAACCCGTATTCCAACTAGGAGCATGCAGATGCAACGCTTTTTTCCTGCCCTGGTCGGCCTGGTCATCGTTCTGGCGGTGTTGTCCTCGTGCATGTTCATCGTCCGCGAGCGTGATTCCGCCCTGCTGTTCGCCCTGGGTGAAGTGCGTGAAACCATCAGCAGCCCGGGCCTGTATTTCAAGTATCCGCCCCCTTTCGAAAACGTGGTCTACCTCGATCGCAGGCTGCAGACGATCCAGTCGCCCGATCCCGAACGCATCCAGACGGCTGAAAAAAAGAATCTGCTGATCGATTACTACGTCAAATGGCGCATCACTGACCCACGCCTGTATTACGTGACCTTTGGCTCCAACAGCAATGCGGCCATCGAGCGCCTGCAGGCGCAGATTCGTGATGCACTCAATGCCGCGGTCAACGTGCGCACCGTGCGGCAGGTGGTGTCCAGCGAGCGCGACACCCTGACCGATGAGATTCTCTCGGCGGTGTCCAAGCGCGCAGCCCCGCTGGGGGTCGATGTGGTCGACGTACGGTTGCGCCGCATCGATTTCACCACCGAGATTTCCGAATCGGTCTATCGACGCATGGAAGCCGAGCGCAAGCAGGAAGCCAACCGCCTGCGTGCCAGTGGTGCGGCCGACAGCGAGCGCATCCGTGCCGAGGCAGACCGCCGGCAGCAGGAGATCCTGGCGCGGGCCTATGCCGAATCGCAGGCCAGGCGCGGCGCGGGCGATGGCCAGGCTGCGGCCATCTACGCCGAGTCCTATGGCAAGGATCCTGAATTCTACAGTTTCTACAAGAGCCTGGATGCCTATCGTTCGGCGTTTTCCGGCCATGACAGCACCCTCGTGCTGAGCCCGGATTCAGAGTTCTTCCGTTTCTGGAGCAACGCTGCGGGTGGCCAGTCAGGCAAGGCCCGGTAGGTTTCAGAGGCCTGTCATGCTGTCGAACTGGCTATTGCCCGAGCACCTGACCGACATTCTGCCCGCCGAAGCGCGGCGCATCGAAGAGTTGCGCCGCACCTTGCTGGACCTCTACAGGGTACATGGCTTCGAACTGGTGGTTCCGCCGCTGGTCGAGTACCTCGACTCCCTCATGCTGGCGCGCGACGAGGCCTTGCGGCTGCGCACCTGCAAACTCGTCGATCAGTTGTCCGGGCTGACCATGGGGGTGCGCGCGGACATGACGGTACAGGTGTCGCGCATTGACGCACATCTGCTCAATCGCCAGGGGGTGACGCGCCTGTGCTATTGCGGTCCGGTCATTCATGCGCGGCCTTCCGGCCTGCTGGCCGATCGCGAACTGTTGCAGATCGGCGCAGAGATCTTTGGTCATGCGGGCGTCGAAGCCGACATCGAGTCCATGCGCCTGGCAATCGGATCCGTGCGGCATGTCGGCATACACAGCCCGCGCCTGGATCTCAATCATCCGGGCGTAGGGCGGGCGTTGGTGCAGGCAGATCCGGCCCTGGCTGAATGTGCCGACACGGTGTTCGATCTGCTGAGCGCCAAGGATGTGCCGGGTCTGCAGGCGTTGCTGGCAGAGCAGGGGGCGCACCCCGATACACTGGCCGCGCTTGTCGTGCTGACCACCCTGTATGGTGATCGGGCCGTGATCGGGCGGGCGCGGGCCGTGCTGCCGGACGATCCAGCCATACGGGCGGCACTCGATGCCCTGCAGCGCGTGTGTGCTGCGCTCGGAGAGGCCAACGTGGCCATCGACCTGGCTGATATGGGGGGCAGCTATGGCTATCACTCGGGTGTCGTCTTCTCGATCTATGCCGCAGGCTGGCATGATGCCCTGGTGCGCGGTGGGCGCTACGATGGCATCGGGCGCAAGTTCGGGCGCCTGCGCCCGGCCACCGGTTTCAGCCTCGATTTGCGCAAACTGTCGCGTGGGCTCCCTTCGGCGCAGGCTGCGCCGGCGATCTGGGCGCCTTGTTCGGATGATCCCGAACTGGCACAGGCCGTGCACAAGCTCAGGCTGGCAGGTCAGGTCGTCATTCAGGCCCTGCCCGGCGAGCACCAGGATGTCGATGAGTTCCGCCTCGAGCAGGAACTGGTCAGGACCCCTTCAGGCTGGGTCGTGCAAGAGTCAGTGGTATAAACTAATCTGTTTACTGTATGGCCCCTGTCGTGGCCGCAAAGAATAGGCTCATGAGCAAGAACATCGTTGTGATCGGCACCCAGTGGGGTGATGAAGGCAAGGGCAAGATCGTCGACTGGCTGGCCGAATCGGCTCAGGGCGTCGTGCGCTTCCAGGGGGGGCACAATGCGGGCCATACGCTGTGGATCAATGGCCAGAAAACCATTCTGCGCCTCATTCCGTCAGGCATCATGCATCCCCATGTCACGTGCTACATCGGCAATGGGGTGGTGCTGTCGCCCGAAGCCCTGCTGGCCGAAATCGAAGAACTCGAGGCTGGGGGCATCGACGTGCGTGCCCGCCTGCAGATCTCTGCCGCCTGCCCGCTGATCCTGCCCTATCACGTGGCGCTCGATCGGGCCCGCGAGGCCCGCAAGGGCGAGGGCAAGATCGGTACGACCGGCCGGGGCATCGGGCCAGCCTACGAAGACAAGGTCGCCCGGCGTGCGCTCAGGGTCCAGGATCTCTACGATCCGGCCATTTTCGACGAAAAACTCGCCGAAGTCCTCGACTACCACAATTTCGTCCTGGTACAGTACCTGGGCGCCCAGGCGCTCGATGTCGCCCAGGTGCGCGACCAGGCGATGGCGCTTGCACCCGCGCTCGAACCCATGGTGGCTGATGTCTCCAACAGCCTGCATGTGGCCCGGCGTGCGGGCCACAGCCTCTTGTTCGAGGGCGCGCAGGGCTCGCTGCTGGATATCGATCATGGCACCTATCCATTCGTCACCAGCAGCAACTGTGTGGCGGGCGCCGCGGCGGCAGGCTCGGGCACCGGCCCCCAGGCCCTGGATTATGTTCTGGGCATTGCCAAGGCCTACACCACCAGGGTGGGGTCCGGGCCTTTTCCGACAGAACTGCTCGACGACACAGGGCTGCGTCTGGCCACCGTGGGCAAGGAATTCGGCTCCGTCACCGGTCGGCCACGCCGCTGTGGCTGGTTCGATGCGGCGGCCCAGAAGCGCTCGGTCATCATCAACGGGCTCACGGGGCTGTGCATCACCAAGCTCGATGTGCTCGACGGGGTCGAACACATCAAGATCGGCGTGGGCTATCGCTACAAAGGCCAGTTTCTCGACGTGCTGCCCTATGGCGCGCATGCGGCGGCCGAGGCCGAGCCTGTTCTCGAAGAAATGGCAGGCTGGTCCGAATCCACCGTGGGTATCACCGAATACGACAGCCTGCCGGTCAATGCCCGGCGCTACCTCGAACGCATTGCCGAGCTCTGCGATGTACCCATCGATATGGTTTCCACCGGCCCGGACCGGCTCGAGACCATCGTTCTGCGCCACCCCTTTCACGGCTGAGGTGACCCATGAGCCTTCCCCCGAGTACAGACAGAGATCTCTGGGTCAGTTGGGAAACCTATCATGGGCTGATCGAGCGCCTGGCGCTGCAGGTCTACGAGTCGGGCTGGAGCTTCGACAAGATCCTCTGCCTGGCGCGTGGCGGGGTGCGCGTGGGTGATGTGCTTTCGCGGGTCTTCGACCTGCCCCTGGGGATTCTCGCGACCAGCAGCTATCGCGAAGCCGCCGGCACCGTACAGGGCCAGCTCGACATTGCCCAGTTCATCACCATCACGCGCGGCACGCTGGATGGCCGGGTGCTGCTGGTCGATGACATGGTCGACACCGGGTTGACATTCAACCGGGTGCGCGAGCATCTGCTCAGTCAGTTTCCGGACATCATCGAACTGCGCACGGCGGTACTCTGGCTCAAGGGGCACGCCCAGATGGAGCCCGACTACTATATCGAAAGATTGCCCACCAATCCATGGATTCATCAGCCATTCGAGGATTACGACAGCCTGCGGCCGCATCAGCTCGAATCCTGGATTCGCAAGGGCATAGAGACCGCACAACCGTCGCGGGCCTGAAGCCGGTGCACCCACGGTGCCGGTTCGGCCTGCGGCGTGTCTGCGGGGGCGGGCAGCGAACTTTCGGGTGCCGCCATGGCGGCCGCGGCCACCTGGCACGCGTGGATGATAGTAGCGGTTCGTGCTAGAATGGCGGTCTTGGTAAAAATATTCATGTTGACGTTGCAATGGGTTGCGGCGTCTTTTGTCGAACAGGCTTTCAAGGATCTACATGCCGACTGTACGCCTCAAAGAAAATGAGCCTTTCGAGGCCGCGCTGCGCCGCTTCAAGCGCACCATCGAGAAGACCGGTCTTCTGACCGAACTGCGCTCGCGCGAGTTCTACGAAAAGCCCACGGCCGAACGCAAGCGCAAGCGTGCAGCCGCCGTCAAGCGCCATTACAAACGCATCCGCAGCCAACAACTGCCACCGCGACTCTATTGATTGATTCCAGACAGCTTCATCCAGGAGCTGTTGGCGCGGGTTGACATCACCGACGTCATCAGCCGCTACGTACAGTTGCGCAAAGGGGGCGCAAACCTGCTCGGTTTGTGCCCTTTCCACAACGAAAAAACGCCCTCTTTCACGGTCAGCCCCACCAAGCAGTTCTACCATTGCTTCGGCTGCGGGGCCCATGGCAGCGCCATACGATTCCTGACCGAGCATACCGGCGCCAGCTTTCCGGAAGCCGTTCGTACGCTGGCAGGCAGCGTCGGCATGACGGTGCCCGAAGAGTCGGCCACCCCGGCGCAACGCGCGGCTCGCCGCGCTCACCGCGCAGAAACTTCGCGCCAGCATGGCATTCTCGATCGTGCACAGGCCCACTGGTCTGCTGCACTGAGGCAAGCCCCTGAAGCCATTGCGTACCTGAAGCGCAGAGGGCTCAGCGGTGAGGTGGCTGCCCGCTACGGCCTGGGTTGGGCCAGTGCACAGCGGCAGGGCCTGGCCCAGGCATTCGAGCATTACGAAGATCCGGCATTGATCGAATCCGGCCTGGTGGTGGAGGCCGAGGACGGCCGCCGTCACGATCGTTTCAGGGCGCGCATCATGTTTCCCATCCGCAATGCCCGGGGGCAACTGATCGGTTTTGGCGGGCGCCTGATCCAGGCGGGCGAGCCGAAGTACCTGAACTCGCCCGAAACCCGCCTGTTCTCCAAGGGTGAAGAACTCTACGGCCTGTTCGAAGCGCGCGCCGGGATCCATGCCGAGGGCTGCGTGCTGGTGGTCGAAGGGTATATGGATGTGGTCGCCCTGGCGCAATTTGGCCTGGGCAACGCCGTTGCGACACTGGGTACCGCGACCACCGATGCGCACATCCAGAAATTGCGGCGCGCCAGCGAGCACATCGTGTTCAGTTTCGATGGCGATGCCGCCGGGCGCAAAGCGGCCTGGCGTGCCTTGCATGCCTGTCTGCCAAGGCTGGATGAATCCGTATCGGTCCGTTTCCTGTTTCTGCCGGAAGGCCAGGATCCCGACTCCTATGTACGCGCATACGGTATTCAGGCGCTGCGTGCCTGCCTCAAGGAAGCGCGTTCGTTGTCCCGCTTCATGCTCGACGAACTGCAGGGCAGGCACGATCTGACCGAGGTCGAAGGGCGGGCTGCGTGCACTGCCGAAGCACGCCCGCTGTTCAAGCTCATGCCCGCTGGGGGCTATCGGCTGCAGCTCGAGCGTGAATTTGCCCGCCTGGTTCAGCTGACGCCTGAGGAACTCGGGCAGGTGCTGGCTGCGGTGCCGCCCAGGGGCACGCAGGCGGTAGCGGGGGGCCCTGCGCCTGTATACCGCGGCACGCCAGCGGAGTCGTCTCTGGATGAAGCCGCAGGGTCCGCTGGCGCGCGTACCGGGCATGCATCCATGCCGGGAGATGCGAATACCGAGCCGCCCGATTGGTGGCTTTCGGATAGGCCAGCACCAGAGATTCGGCCAGCACGTACGCGCTCGCGCATGCCCGGGCCGCGCGCCGTCAGGGCAGTGATGCCCATGGCCCGGCGCCTGCTGCGCCTGCTCATGATGCACCCCGATCTGGCGGCCCGGCTGGGTGAGCAGCAGCTTGAATTATTGACTCAGCACCCCCATCTGTTGCTTGTCAGGGAACTGATTGCCTTGCAGGGCAGCAGCAAGGCTTCGCATGTGGGCGCGCTCTTGCAGGCAGCCGATCCTGATTCCGAACTGGCCAGTGTGCTCGATGAGCTTGCTTCGGAACTGCTGTCGGTGGAATGGCCTGATCCGCAAGCCGAGTGGTCCGATGCCCTGCAAGTCATCGAACGGCAAGCCATCCAGGAGCAATGCGACCGTCTGGTAGCCACCGGGCTGCACACCGCTGACGAACGACGCCGTTATCGGGAACTCTACCAGCGCCTGGCATTGCTCAAGGGCCGGTCAGGTGATTCTTCCTGACAAGTGCAGTAAACTACATGGTTTTCAATAAGTTGTAGCGTCTACGGAATTTCTCACATGACCCAAGAAACTGGCACGACTTCTGCGGCAGCCAAAAAAACGGCCGCCCCAAAAACCAAGGCGGCTCGTGTAGCGCCAGAGTCGGTCGAAAAGGTTGTCAGCTCGCAGGCGCAAGAACCCAAGGCAGCGTCCCGCTCCGCGACCCCATCCAAGGCCACGGCGACAAAAGCTGCAGCCACGAAGACCGCAGCCACGAAGACCGCAGCCACGAAGACCGCAGCCACAAAGGCCACGGCCACGAAGACCGCAGCCACGAAGGCCGCGACCGCGAAGGCCATAGCCACGAAGGCCACAGCCACGAAGACTGCGGCCACGAAGACTGCGGCTACGAAGACTGCAGCCACGAAGGCGACGGCCACGAAAACCAGGGCTACCAAGGCCAAGGCGGCTGCCGCCGGGAAAACAGCCGGCAAGAAGGCGGCGGTGCCCAGCGGGCGCAAGCCCGGACGGCCGTCCAAGAGCGGCAGTGATGCCGCTGATTATGTGAATGATGAGGGCGATGATGGTGAGGTCATTCCCGAGCTCAAGCCCTTGCCCAAGCGCGGCAAACGGGGCAAGGCCGAGAAGGACAGCCCGGCACGCAGCCAGCTCACGCCCGAAGAACAGGAGGCTCGACGCAACCGTCTGAAGATCCTGATCAAGCTGGGCAAGGATCGTGGCTACCTCACCTACGGTGAGATCAATGACCATCTGCCGGATGACCTGGTCGATGCCGAAGCGATCGATGGCATCATCAGCACATTCAGCGACATGGGGATCTCGGTCTACGACCAGGCGCCCGATGCCGAGCAGTTGCTGATGAGCGACAACGTGCCGTCGGCCACCAGCGATGACGATGTCGAAGACGAGGCCGAGGCGGCACTGACCACCGTGGATTCCGACTTCGGTCGCACCACGGATCCGGTGCGCATGTACATGCGTGAGATGGGTACGGTCGAGTTGCTCACCCGCGAAGGCGAGATCGAGATCGCCAAGCGCATCGAAGACGGCCTCAAGCACATGGTCATGGCCATTGCCGCCTGTCCGACCACGGTCAGCGAGATTCTTGCGCACATCCAGAAGGTGCGCGAAGGTACGGCCCAGATCGACGACGTGGTCGATGGCCTGATCGATGAAGAAGGCGAAGACTACGCGGGTTCCGGGGTCACTTCGGAAGATGACGACGGCCCTGCGGGGGGCATGAGCAGCAAGCAGATCGAGCATTTGCGCACCAAATCGCTCAAGAAATTCGAAGTGGTGGAATCCTGGTACGCGAAGATGCGCACGGCCTTCGAAACCGAAGGCTATCGCTCCGAGGCTTACGCACAGGCTCGCGAGGCCATCCACGCCGAGCTCCAGGGCGTGCGTTTCACGGCCAAGATGGTCGAGCGGCTGGCCGATACCCTGCGCACCCAGGTGGCCGAAGTCCGCAGCCATGAGCGCGCCGCCATGGCCATCTGTGTCACCCGGGCAGGGATGCCGCGCAATTATTTCATCAAGACATTCCCGGGCAATGAAATCAATCTGGCCTGGGTTGAACAGGAAGTGGCCGCAGGCCGCCCCTATTCAGAGACCCTGGCGCGGCATGCGCCGGCGGTGCAGGAGATCCAGCAGAAGCTGATGGAACTGCAGAAGGTCGTGGTGTTGCCCCTGAAGGATCTGAAGGACGTCAACAAGCGCATGGCCACGGGCGAAGCCAAGGCGCGCAAGGCCAAGCGTGAAATGACTGAAGCCAACCTGCGGCTGGTGATCTCGATCGCCAAGAAATACACCAACCGGGGCCTGCAGTTCCTGGATCTCATCCAGGAAGGCAACATCGGCCTGATGAAGGCGGTCGACAAGTTCGAATACCGGCGCGGTTACAAGTTCTCGACCTATGCCACCTGGTGGATCCGCCAGGCCATCACACGTTCGATTGCCGATCAGGCGCGTACGATCCGCATCCCGGTGCACATGATCGAGACCATCAACAAGATGAACCGCATCAATCGGCAAATCCTGCAGGAAACCGGCACGGAACCCGATCCCGCGACGCTGGCCCAGAAAATGGATATGCCGGAAGACAAGGTGCGCAAGATCCTCAAGATCGCCAAGGAACCCATCTCCATGGAAACCCCCATTGGCGACGATGATGATTCCCACCTGGGTGACTTCATCGAGGATACTGGTACGGTATCCCCCTCGGATTCGGCGCTGCATGGTTCGATGCGCGATGTGGTCAAAGAGGTGCTCGATTCGCTCACGCCGCGCGAAGCCAAGGTTCTGCGCATGCGTTTTGGAATCGAGATGAGTACCGACCAGACCCTGGAAGAGGTTGGCAAGCAGTTTGATGTCACGCGAGAGCGCATTCGCCAGATCGAAGCCAAGGCCCTGCGCAAGCTGCGTCACCCCAGCCGTGCCGACAAGCTCAAGAGCTTCCTCGAGGGGCAGTAGCAGCACCCGGATGCCCGGCCGTCCAGGCCGGTGCGCCGGAATGGGGCAATGAAATGGACACCGCATCGCTATCGGTTCGCGTGGCTGGCCGTATCGAACTGGCCAGGGACATCATCGGGTTCACGCTGGTCGACCCCGCAGGCGGCCTGTTGCCGGCCTATGAGCCGGGTGCGCACATCGACGTGCACCTGCCGGGCGGCTATATCCGCCAATATTCCCTGTCCGGCGATGCCCGCCAGACACGTCAGTATGACATTGCCGTGCTGCGCGAACCCGAGTCGCGCGGCGGGTCCGTGGCCGCTTTTGATCGGGTTCGTGTCGGGGATATTCTGCCGATCAGCGCGCCGCGCAATCGCTTTGCACTGATGCATGCGACCCGCAGCCTTTTGTTTGCGGGAGGTATCGGCATCACGCCACTGTTCAGCATGGCCCGTGCATTGCATGCACAGAAGGCTGGGTTCGAGCTGCATTACAGTTGTCGCGAACCCGCGCGCATGGCATACCGGGACGCGCTCCAGGGCATGCTGTCCCCGGGGCAACTGTTCCTGTATTTCGATCAGGCCGAGCCGCCCGATGTGGCCGGCCGACCGGACATTCCCGCGATCCTCCGGTCAGCGGAGCGCGATGTGCAGATCTACATCTGTGGGCCGGCAGGCTATATCGAGTGGGTGCAGGGTCAGGCACGTGCTGCAGGGGTGGTCGAGTCGCGTATCCGCTGCGAGCGCTTCGCGCTCGATGCGGCAGATCGCCCGGTGCTGACCGATGAAGACGTGGCCTTCGAGGTCGAACTGGCGAGTACGGGCGAGATATTCCAGATCCCGGCTGACGAAAGCATCACCTCTGCGCTCGACCGCCAGGGCGTGTATATTCCCGTATCCTGTGAAGAAGGGATCTGCGGTACCTGCCTGACCGGGGTCTGTTCGGGTACGCCCGATCACCGCGATACCTATCTGACCGACGAAGAGCACGAGGCCAATGATCAGTTCACGCCATGCGTCTCCCGGGCGCTGACGCCCCGGCTCGTGCTCGATCTCTGAAAGGCCTGTCGATGATGTTTCAATCCTGGTTTCGTCAACTGGTCGCATGCGCTTTCTGCTGCCTGCTGGGGCTTGGCGCGGCGTACGCCGAACCGCTGAAGATCGGGCTGATCGTGCCGCTGACCGGGCCATTTGCCGCCTATGGGCAGAAAGTCGAGCAGGGCATGCGCTTGTATCTGGCCGAGCACGGTGATCAGATGGCCGGCCGTGAACTGCAGATCCTGGTGAAGGACGACACCGGCATTTCACCGGCCGTGGCCAAGCGGCTGGCCCAGGAACTTCTGGCCAGGGACCGGGTCGACATGCTGGCGGGTTTCATGCTGACCCCGAACGCGTTCGCCGTGGCCCCGCTGGCAACACAGGCCGGGGTGCCCATGCTGGTCCTGAATGCGGCCACCTCGTCCATCACCGAAAAGTCGCCCAATATCCTGCGCGTGTCCATGACCCTGCCCCAGAATACGGCACCGCTGGCGCAATGGGCTCGTGCCCAGGGCCTGCGCACGGTGCATACCCTGGTCGCCGACTACGGCCCCGGGCATGACGCCGAGGCCCAGTTTCGTCGGACGTTCACTGAATTGGGCGGCGAGGTGGTGGGCACGTTGCGCACACCGGTCAGCACACCTGATTATGGCCCCTACATCCAGCGCATCAAGGATGCTGCGCCGGATGCGGCGTTCTTTTTCGTGCCCAATGGCGAGCAGGCGGTGTCGCTGATCAAGATGGCGCGCGAGCGCGGTTTGCCCGAAGCGGGGATCCAGTTGCTCGCCACCGGTGATGTCACCGATGAGGACATGCTGGACGCCTTGGGCGAGGCCTCGCTGGGCTTGATCACATCGTTTCATTATTCGGCGGTACATGATTCGCCAGAAAATCACGCCTTCGTGCAGGCGTATCAGGCTGCCCATCCCGGCGAGCGTGTCAATTTCATGGTGGTGGCCGGGTATGACGGCATGCGCCTGATCCATGAGGCGCTGGAAAAGACCGGGGGAGATGCCAGCGCAGCGGCTTTTGTCGCGGCGGCCCGGGATCTCGCCTGGATCAGCCCGCGCGGCCCGGTGCGTATCGACCCCGAGACGCGGGACATTGTGCAGAACGTGTACATGCGCCGGGTCGATCGGGTGGATGGTTTGCTGCAGAATGTGGAATTCGACGTCATCGAAGCCGTACCCGATCCGGTAAAGGCCGGGCGATGAGACCAGTCGGGCCATGAGCCTGCTGATCGATGGCCTGGCACTGGGGATGCTTCTCTTCCTGATCAGTGTCGGCCTGGCCATCACCCTCGGGTTGATGCAATTCGTCAATCTGGCGCATGGGGCCTTTGCCATGCTCGGTGGCTACGTCAGTGTCATGTTGCTCAACCACCATGGTGTACCGTTCCTGTGGACCTTGCCGCTCGCGTTCATTGTGGCGGCGGCAGCGGCATGGGCTCTGGAAACCGTGGTGTACCGCCGGCTGCGTGCGGCGAGTGCGCTCGATCAGATTCTGTGCTCGATGGGGGTGGTGTTCATGGCGGTGGCGGGTGCACATTATGCCTTTGGTGCACGCCAGCAGCCGATCCATCTGCCAGACTTCCTGACGGGCATGCTGTCGCTGTGGGGTATCGAGGTGGGCGGATACCGTCTGTTTCTCATCGGCGCCGGGCTGCTGGTGTTGCTGCTGGTTCAACTGGCAGTGATCGGTACGCGCTGGGGACGGTATGTGCGTGCGGCCGTCGACAATGCGCCCATGCTGCGCTGTCTGGGGGTGAATGTGGATCGGCTGCTGACCCTCACTTTCGCCCTGGGCAGCGGGCTGGCGGGCCTTGGCGGGGCTCTGGGCGTCGAGATGCTGGGCCTGGATCCGGAATTTCCCCTGCGCTATCTGGTGTATTTCCTGATCGTGGTGGCCATGGGGGGCAGTGGCAACATCTGGGGGTCGTTCCTCGCGGCGCTTCTGCTGGGCCTGGCCGATGTGCTGGGCAAGTATTGGGTGCCCCAACTGGGTGCTTTCATCATTTATGGCGTCATGGTGCTTGCGCTGGCCTGGCGCCCCGAGGGTTTGCTGCATCGCGGCACGACCAGGGGCCGCGCATGACGCATGCCCGCAGCCTGCCTGAAACCTACCGTGCGTCGGCGCGTTGGCGCCGCGCCGAGTGGGTGTTCTGGGGGGCGCCGGTCCTGACATGGTGGCTGTGGCCCGGTCATGAATTGCTGTTGTGCCAGATTGCGATCATGGGGCTGTTCGCCCTGTCGCTGGATCTGATGTTCGGCCATGCGGGCATATTGTCACTGGGGCATGCGGCATTTTTTGGCCTGGGCGCGTACACGGCGGCCCTGCTCGCAATCCACGGGCCAGGGGATCCTCTGCTGGGCCTGGTGCTTGCAGCCCTGTGCGCCGGTCTGGCCAGCCTGCCGATCAGTGTCCTGTTGCTGCGTGGGGGCCCGCTGGCCCAGCTGATGATCTCTCTGGGATTGTCATTGATGCTGTATGAACTGGCCAACCGGTTTTCCATGTTCACCGGCGGGGTCGATGGCCTGTCGGATTTTCGCATCGAGCCGCTGTTCGGGGTGTTCGAATTCGACTGGCAGGGCCAGACGGCATTTTTCTATGCCCTAGGGGTGCTCTTTCTGGCGTTCATCTTCTTTCGGCGTCTGGTCCAGTCGCCCTATGGACGCAGTCTGGACGGGGTGCGCATCAATCCACAGCGCATGGCGGCCCTGGGGTTTCCCGTGCGCCAGCTGCAGGTACAGGCCGTGGTTCTGTCGGCCATGGGTGCCGGTGCGGCGGGTGCCGTGCTGGCGCAGACACATCAGTTCGTGTCTCTGGAAGTATTGGGCCTGCAGCGCTCGGCCGATGTGCTCATCATGCTGGTGCTGGGGGGGGCCGGGCGGCTGTACGGTGGATTGGCGGGTGCGGTGGCCCTGGTGGGTGCGCATCATGCCCTGTCGGATCTGAATCCGCAATACTGGCCGTTCTGGCTGGGTCTGGCGTTGGTGCTGGTGGTGCTGTTTGCCCGAGGGGGGCTCCTGGGCCTGGCGGATCGTCTGGCAGAACAGCTGCGCAGCCTCGCCCGTTCCGGGTTGCCGGGGACTGCGCCAGTGCCGGCGTGGGGGACTGCGCCATTGCCAGGCCGGGAGACCCTGGCGCCGGCGGCGCTGGCCGATGTGTCTGGCCTGGCGAATACCGCCATCCACGGGCCGGGCCAGCTGCCGGAGCATGGCGCGCCTTTGCTCCAGGCCACGGGGCTCATCCTGGACGAGGGCGGGCGGCGCACCATGGACGGGCTTGATCTGAGCATTGTCCAGGGCGAGCGGCTGGCGTTGGTCGGACCCAATGGGGCGGGCAAGTCTACGCTGGTTCATCTGCTTGCCGGCTCGTTCTTGCCCACGGCGGGGCAGATTTGCTGGCAGGGGGCTCCGGTCACGCACTTGCCCCGGCATGCGCGCAGTCGTTTCGGGCTGGTGGGTACGTTCCAGAACAGCTCGCTGTTCGAGTCCATGACGCCGCTGGAGTCCCTGGCGCTCGCGCTCGCACAGCGACACGGCGCAGGCCAGCGGTGTTGGCGTGCCCTGTGCGAGTACGATGCACTGACGGCCGAGGCGTTGGCCATGTTGCGCACATGGCAGTTGCTGCCCCAGGCCCTGGTGCCCACGGCCCGGCTGGCCCTGGGGCAGCGGCGGCAACTTGAACTGGCACTTGCCCTGGTGCAGCGGCCCCGGCTTCTGGTGCTGGATGAGCCAGCGGCAGGCCTGTCGCGCGCCGAGCGCCAGCATCTGCTCGAGGTCCTCGGGCAGCTGCCGGCGGATGTGGCGATTCTGCTCATCGAACACGACATGGATCTGGTGCAGCGCTTTGCCACGCGCGTGATTGTGCTCCAGGATGGCCGGGTGTTGCCGCCTGACGCTGCCGGGCGATGGTTTGCGGGGGCTGGCGCAGGTGGCCATGGGCCACTGGGCGTTGTGCCGTCATGAGCGGCCAGCCGCCAGCACCCTGAAGGCGATGATACCCAGCACCAGCCCCCAGAAGGCGCTGCCAATGCCCCACAGCGTCATGCCGGAAGCGGTTGCCAGGAACGTCACCGCCGCGGCCTCGCGCATGGTGGCGTCCCGCAGTGCCCCATGCATGCTGCTGCCCAGTGTGCCCAGCAGCGCGAGCCCGGCAATGGCGGCCACCAGTTCAAACGGAATGGCGGCGAACAGGCCTACTACGGTGGCGCCGAAAATCCCTGTAAGGATGTAGAACAGCCCGGCCCATACCGCAGCCCGGTACCGCTGGGTGGCATCGGGGTCGGCATCGGGGCTCATGCAGATCGCTGCGGTGATGGCCGCAAGGTTGAAGGAGAATCCGCCAAATGGCCCGAGCACCAGCCCTGTGGCGCCGGTGATCGTGATCAAGGGCGATGCGGGCACCCGTGCGTAGCCGTTGGCGCGCAGTACGGCCAGACCCGGGACATTCTGCGAGGTCATGGTGACGATGAACAGCGGGATGGCGACGCCAATGAACGCATGAAAGGAAAAGGCCGGCGACGTCCAGGTTGGCAGTGCCGGGGTCCAGTCCAGGGCGGCCAGGGGCAAGTCGTCCTGGATCAGGACGATCAGGATGCCGACGAGCAGCGCCAGGGGCACGGCATAGCGCGCCAGACTGCGGCGCGCAAGCAGGAAGATGGCGAACATCGTCAGCACCAGCAAAGGCCGCCCCTGCATGGAGGCAAACAGGTCCATGCCGAAGCGCAGCAGCACCCCGGCCAGCATGGCCGAGGCCAGCGGCGCAGGTACCCAGTCCATGATTTTCTGGAACCCGCCCGTGATGCCGCTCAGGGTGATGAGGGCGGAACAGCCCAGAAATACGCCTATCGCCTGGGCCATGCCCAGATCGCCCAGGCTGGTGGCGAGCAGGGCCGCTCCCGGGGTCGACCAGGCCGTCAGTATGGGTGCGCGCCAGATCAGCGACAGGGCGATGCAGGTGAGCCCCATGCCCATGCCCAGTGCCCACATCCATGAGACTAGTTGGGCGTCGCTGGCACCCGCGGCCCAGGCGGCCTGGAAGACGATGGCCACCGAACTCGTATAACCCACCAGCACTGCAATCAGGCCGGATGAAATGTGCGACACCCGCAGCCAGCTGGATGCAAGACCGACAAAAGAGTGAGAGGCCATGGCCGTGCACCCGATCATGAAAGGCGCATATTGTAGCGGTCGTGCGGCGTACTGGCGGACCCTGGTCTACAATCGCAGCATTGTTCCGTCGGAGAAACCCATGTCTGGATTGTTGCCCAAGGTCGACCCTGAAGGCCTGCTCGAATATTCTGTGGTGTATACCGATCGCGCCCTGAACCACATGTCCCGTTCGTTCCAGAGCGTCATGCGTGATATCTCGCGTACGCTCAAGTCGGTCTATGGGGCGCATTCAGCCATTGTGGTACCGGGCAGCGGCACCTTCGGCATGGAAGCCGTGGCGCGCCAGTTCGCCACGGGCAAGCGCTGCCTGGTCATACGCAACGGCTGGTTCAGCTATCGCTGGTCGCAGATTTTCGAGGCCGGCCAGATTCCGGCCGAAGAAAGAGTCCTCAAGGCGCGCCCCATCGAGGCCGGTGCGCAGGCGTACTATGCCCCGCCGCCCGTCGAAGAGGTCATCGCCGCCATTGCCGAATTCAAGCCTGATCTGGTCCTTGCGGCGCATGTCGAAACCGCGTCGGGCATGCTTCTGCCCGATGATTACATCCGTCAGGTCGCGGATGCCGTTCATGCCCAGGGCGGCCTGTTCGTGCTCGACTGCATTGCTTCGGGCACGCTCTGGGTCGACATGCGCGAAGTCCACGTCGACATCCTGATTTCCGCCCCGCAAAAAGGATGGACGTCTTCAGCCTGCTGTGGGCTGGTGATGCTCAATGAAGAAGCGCGCAGGCGCATCGACGGCACGCAGAGTTCCAGCTTCGCCATGGATCTGCGCAAGTGGCTGGGCATCATGGAAACCTATGAAGACGGCACTCACGCCTATTACACGACGTTGCCCACCGATTCCCTGCGCATTCTGCGCGATGTGATGGCCGAGACAGAAGACTATGGCTATGGCAAGGTGCGCGATGAGCAGGTGCAATTGGGTGCTGCGGTACGCAGCCTGCTGGCCGGGCGGGGCTTCAAGAGCGTGGCCGCGCCCGGTTTCGAGGCCCCGGGTGTCGTGGTCAGCTATACCACCGATGACGCCATCCAGAATACGCGCAAATTTGCCGAAGTGGGTATCCAGGCGGCCGCCGGCGTGCCATTGGCCTGTGATGAGCCCGAGGATTTCAAGACGTTCCGGCTCGGCCTGTTCGGGCTTGACAAACTGCATCATGTACAGCGCACCGTCGACACTCTGGCGGCCGCGCTCGACAGAATGCGCTAGAGTCGCGCAGGCGGGCCGGCAGTGCGTTTCAGCGTCACATTCAAGCTGTTTCTGGCGCTGCTGGCCACGTGCATCGCTGTGGCGCTGGCCATGGGGCTGGCAGTCCGCATGAGCTTCCAGAGTGGCTTTGGCGATTACGTCCAGGAGCGTGAAGTCCAGCGCCTGGACGACCTGGCGCAGACGCTGGCCGCTGAATATGCCGAATCGGGCAACTGGGAATTCGTGCGCAGTGAGCGCAAGCACTGGAGTCGTGCGCTGCGCCTGATGCGGCACGAAAAGGATGCCGATCACGAGCCCGCCTTGCGGGTCACGCTGACGGATGCGGCGGGTGTCTGGCTGGCGGGTCCCAGGTTGCGCGAGGGCGCCGACCTCTATCGGCACCCGGTTCGGGTGGCGGGTGACACCGTGGGCTGGCTCCTGAGCCCAGCCCGAATGCCACAGGCCGTCAGCGATGCAATCGATCAGCGGTTCCAGGCCCGTCAGCTCAGCGCAACCTGGATGATCGTCGGGCTTTCGGTGCTGCTGGCGACGGGGGTCAGTCTGCTGCTGGCGCGGTTGCTGCTGGTCCCCGTGCGCCGCATGGCACGGGCCACACACCTGCTGGCCAGTGGCCGATACGAGACCCGGGTTCGGGTGGAGTCCACCGATGAACTCGGCCGCCTGGCCCGGGATTTCAATCGATTGGCGCACAACCTCGAACGCAACCGACGGCTGCGTCACGAGCTCATGGCCGATGTCTCGCACGAACTGCGCACGCCGTTGGCGGTGTTGCGTGGCGAAATCGAAGCCCTGCAGGATGGCTTGCGCAAGGCCGACGACACGGCCCTGGCGTCCCTGGCCCACGAGGTCGCACAGCTCAGCCGCCTGATCGATGATCTCTATGACCTGTCTCTTGCCGATGCCGGTGCGCTGGATTACAGCATGCAGGCCGTGGACTTGTCCGCCCTGGTGGAGCAGGCCGTGCAAGGGGTGCGCGAACGCTTCGAGAGGGCCGGTCTGCTGCTCGAAGTACAGGTGCCCGACAGTCTGCCCATCCAGGGCGATGCCCGCAGGCTGCTGCAATTGCTGGGCAATCTGCTCGAGAATTCACTGCGTTATACCGATGCGCCCGGGCAGGTGCGGGTCCGGGTGGGGCGCGAGGCGGATCAGGTCCTGCTCGAAGTGGCCGACAGTGCACCGGGGGTGCCGCCAGCAGATCACGCACGCCTGTTCGACCGCCTGTATCGGGTCGAAGCGTCCCGCAGCCGCCAGCATGGCGGTGCGGGCCTGGGGCTGGCGCTGTGCAGGGCCATCGTCCAGGCCCATGGCGGGCAGATTTCCGCCGGGTCGTCGGACCTGGGCGGCTTGGCCATACGGGTGCAATGGGGGGCGTCATGAGCCGCATACTGGTTGTCGAAGACGAGCCCAAACTGGCCGAGGTATTGCGCACCTATCTCGAGGCCGCCGGCCATGAGGTGCATCTGGTGAATGATGGCCTGCAGGCCATGGCGGCATTCGAGCAGTGGCAGCCGGCGCTGGTGCTGCTGGACCTGATGCTGCCGGGGCGCGATGGTCTGGACATCTGTCGCGACATTCGGGCGCGTTCGGCAGTGCCGGTGATCATGGTGACTGCGCGCAGCGAGGAAATCGACCGCCTGCTGGGTCTCGAGCTGGGTGCCGATGACTACATCTGCAAGCCTTTCAGCCCGCGCGAGGTCGTGGCACGTGTGCGCGCTGTCCTGCGCCGTACCGAAGAGGGTGCCAGTGGATCATCACCGCCTGCGGGCAGGGCGCGCGCCACACGCGCTGACGCATCGTGTCCCTCTCCTGGCCCGTCTTCAGCGGGCCCCATCGCTGCGGGTTCCCGGGCGGCGTGGCCAGCCGTTGATACAGGCGCGCCGAGCCTGGCGCGCGCATCGGCCCTGCAGGTCGATGTGGCGGGCTGGCAGGCCAGCCTCGATGGTCATGTGCTGGATCTCACCCCCGTCGAGTTCCGCCTGCTGAATCTGCTGGCCAGCCAGCCGGGGCGCATCTTTTCACGCGACCAGGTGCTCGACGGCCTGTATGACGACCATCGTGTCGTGACCGATCGGGCCGTCGATACCCATGTCAAGAACCTGCGCCGCAAGCTGGCTGCGGTACGCCCCGGGCAGGACCTGATTCGTACGGTGTATGGCGTGGGCTACCGGCTGACGCTCTGAAATCTTCATGGTTTCTTCATATTTTCACCATATTTGGTACGCATTGGGTCTTTATTCTGTCTTCATCGCGGCCCTGTTGGCGGGCTGCACAACATCAAGGAAGACCGACACCATGAATACCTCCGTACGTACCCGCATTCTCTCGGTTCTGGCGCTGACGGCCACCATGGCAATGGCGCCCCTGGCTGTATCGGCGGCCAGCCCGGCCGATCAGGGTGGCATCCATCAGCAGCAGAAGGCCGGCTACGCCCACAAGGGCCCGGCCGAGCGCATGGGCCGTTTTGCACGTGCCCTCGATCTGACGCAAGAGCAGAAAGACCAGATCTTCAAGATTCGTCACGAGCAAAAGGCCACTGAGTACGAGCAGAAAAAGGCGATCCGGGCCGCAGCCCAGGAATTGCGCTCGCAGAGCCGGGCCGACAATTTCGATGCCAGGAAGGCGCAACCCGCGGCCGACGCGCTGGGCAAGGCCCAGGCACAGCTGGCGCTGCAAAGGGCCGAAACCCATGCGCGCATCAATGCCGTGCTGACGCCCGAACAGCGCCAGAAAATGGCTGATGCCCGCAACACCTGGAAGAACAGCCCGCACAAGCAGGGCAAGGGCAGGCACCATGGCCGTATGGGCATGCAACCCGACGCCATGGGCAAGAACCTGTCCTGAGCTGAGCCATCCCGAACTCCAGCCTCCTGGCCGCCGCAGATCTCAAGCGCGGCCGCGCCATGGAGGCTGGCGAGTGTCATGTGGTGGGTGGATCGGGCCAGTAGAACGAATCCGGCAGCTTGCGGGCACCGAAAATGGCCTGGCCCACCCGCACCGTCGTGGCACCTTCTTCAATGGCCCACTCGAAGTCTCCTGACATGCCCATCGACAGTTCGGCAAATGCGTCGCCCTGCGGCGCATCCGCGCGCAGTTGATCACGCAGCGTACGCAGCAGCACAAAGCAGGGGCGTACGTGGGCTTCGTCGGACGAGAACAGGGCCAGCGTCATGAGGCCGCGTACCCTGAGGGTTTCATAGCGGGGCAGGGCGCGCGCAAAATCGTGAACCTGGTCGGGGGCCAGCCCGAACTTGCTCGCCTCGCCAGACGTGTTCACCTGCACGAAGACATCGAGGCTGCGGCCTTCCTGTTGCAATCGTCGGTCGAGCGCCTCGGCCACGCGCAGATTGTCCAGGGCCTGGAATTCGCGCGCAAACCGTGCCACGAATCTTGCCTTGTTGGTTTGCAGGTGGCCGATCACGGCCCATTCCAGATCGGGAAGTTCGGCCGACAGGGCTTCCCATTTGCCATGGGCTTCCTGGACCTTGTTCTCGCCCAGGATACGGCAGCCCGCTTCATAGGCCATGCGGATGCGGGCTACGTCGACCGTCTTGCTGACCGGCAGGAGCCGGACCTCGTCCGGGGCGCGCCCCGCTCGCGCACATGCCGCGTGCATGCGCGCCCGTATGTCGGCCAGATTGGCGCGGATTTCATCTGATGTGGTGGCGGTATGATAGGCCGGCTGGGGGGCGTTGACGGGCGTGTTCATGGCGATGCGTTCGGGAAAAGGCGACAGGGTCTTTCAGGATACCCCAAAGCATGCGCAGGGGATGCCCTTGAAATGCGCAGGAGAGTTCCCTGGATATTCCTATATCATAAAGGACGCCTGTTTTCTCTGGAGGCGGACTCCAGTTCAAGGACCGATCTTGGCTACTACCGTCATGGATCCTGCAGAACCGGCCGCGGGGCTGATGCTGCTGCACGGCAATCGCCCCGAGGTGCTGCGCGAGGTGCTGATCGCCTGGCTGCGCGCCCATCCGCTGGGCCCGCTGGAAAATGAAACCATACTGGTGCACAGCAATGGTATCGCGCAATGGCTGCGTCTGGCGGTGGCGGAGCAGGGGGTGGCTGCGGCGCTGGACTTCGTGCTGCCCGCGCGTTTCGTCTGGCAGGCCTATCGGGTTGTCCTGGGGCCTGCGTTGGTACCCGAAGAGTCGCCGCTCGACAAGGCCAGCCTGCTCTGGCGCCTGATGCGCCTGCTGCCTGAATGGGCCCACGGGCTGCCGACCGGGCCGCTGGATGCGGGGGTCGAGGCCACACGACAGGGGGCAGGCTTGCGGCAATTTCTGGCTGATCCGGCCGATGTGCGCAAGCGCTACCAACTGGCCTGGCGCCTGGCGGATCTCTATGATCAGTACCAGGTCTACCGGGCCGACTGGCTCGATGCCTGGGCGCGGGGGCGCATGGTCCTGCCCGATGGCCGTGGTGGCGAAGTGCCACTGCCCCCGGGGCAACGCTGGCAGGCTCAACTGTGGCAGGCGGTACTGGCCGAGTGTGCGTCCACCGCACCCGTGGGGCGGGCGGCCATTCATCATGCGTTCATGCAGCAACTGGCGGATCCCGGGTCGGGGTGCCGGCCAGCCGGGTTGCCCAGGCGCATCGTGGTGTTCGGCATTTCCAGTCTGCCGTTGCAGGTGCTCGAGGCACTGGCCAGCCTGGCACGCTGGGCGCAGGTGGTGGTCTGCGTGCACAACCCCTGCCGGTATTACTGGGCGGACATCCAGGGCGAACGTGAACTGCTGCGTCGTCGCTTTCGGCGCCAGCGGCATCGCGATCGGCACGCCGTTGCGGTCGACGAGGCTCTGCTCGAGCAAGGCCAGCCCCTGCTGGCCTCCTGGGGGCGTCAGGGGCGTGATTTCGTGGCCGCATTGGATGATCATGATGATCCCGAAGTGCGCGCGCGGTTTGGTCATGAATTTGCTGCTTTGCAACATCGAATGGACCTGTTCGAATCGCCCGGTGGCGCTACGCTGCTCGCACAACTGCAGGACGACATCCTCGAACTGCGCAGCCTGCCTGAAAGTCGCAGCCAGTGGCCTGCCGTGGACGTATGCGCAGACGGCTCGATCCGCTTTCAGATGGCCTACAGCGCCCAGCGCGAAGTCGAGGCCTTGCACGACCAGTTGCTGGCCGCGTTTGCGGCAGATCCGACCCTGCAGCCGCGCGATGTCATCGTGATGGTACCGCGCATCGAAGAGTACGCAGCCTCGGTGCAGGCGGTGTTTGGCGTCTACCGGCGCAGTGACTGGCGTCATGTGCCGTACACTTTGGCCGACCGGGGCGAGCAGCAGGCCGACCCGTTGCTGATCGTACTCAGGCAGTTGCTGCAACTCCCCGAATGCCGGCTGGGCGTGGGGCAGCTTTTCGAATGGCTGGACGTGCCTGCCCTGCGGGCGCGTTTTGGCCTGCGTGAGGATCAGCTGCCCTTGTTGCGGCGCTGGGTGCAGCGCGCCAATGTCCGCTGGGGGCTGGATGCCGGGCACAAGGCCCTGTTCGATCTCGGTCAGGATGTGTCGGTGGCACAGCGCCATACCTGGCTGTTTGGCCTGCAGCGGCTGGTACTGGGCTATGCCGTCGGACAGGATGCGCAACCCTGGCTGGGTATGGAACCCTGCGCCGAGGCGGGCGGCCTGGAGGCCGAGGCCCTGGGTGGGCTCGCCCAGCTTCTGGACACGCTGCTCGAGTGGCTGCCACGGTTGCAGGGCAACGCCTCGGTGGCCGAGTGGGTAAACTGCTTTCGGCGGATGCTCGATGCCTGCTTCGAGCCCGTGTGCGACGAGGATGAGCGGACCCTCGAACGCTTTCGCGGCATTCTGGAAGATTGGCGGGGGGCCTGTGCGCTGGCGGCCTTCGATGACGAACTGCCGGTGGCGGTGGCGCTCGAGCACTGCTTCGGGCAACTCGACAGGGCTGGCCTTTCACAGCGCTTCTTTGGTGGCGCGGTGACCTTTGCCACACTGATGCCCATGCGGGCCATCCCCTTTCGGCGTGTCTACATGCTGGGCATAAACGATGGCGATTTCCCGCGTCGGCAGTGGGTGCCCGATTTCGATCTCATGGCCGTGCATCCGCGTGCCGGTGACCGTCTGCGCCGCGAAGAAGACCGCTACCTGTTTCTCGAAGCCCTGCTGTCGGCGCGTGAACATTTGTGCATCTCATGGGTCGCCCGCGATATTCGTGACAACACCGAACGCCCACCTTCAGTGCTGGTGGCGCAGTTGCGCACACATCTGGATCGCGGCTGGGCGTTGGCGGATGGCCGGACATCCGTGTCCGATGCCCTGACGGTGCGTCATCCGCTGCAGCCCTTCAGCCTCGAGTATTTTCCATCAGAGCCCGGGATGGCGGCATGCGCCAATGATCCGCGCGTGCTGTGGACGTACGCCGCCGAATGGCGTCAGCCAGCGATGCGAGCCGCAAACCAGGCGGCGCCAGCTGGGGGCACTGCTGGACCGGACACCGGCCCGGACGCTGGCAATGCATCGGCGCCGGTACGTACCCTGTCCGAACTGCAGCGGTTTTTGCGGCAACCGCTGGCGTGCTTTCTGCAGCACCGCCTGCAAGTGTCATTCCCGTCTGGTCCAGACCTGCCGGAGGATACCGAGCCGTATGATCTCGATGGCCTGCAGCGCTGGCAACTGCTGGATGGCTTGCTGTCCACGCTGCGGTCCGCCTTGCTGTCCTCGAACGCACCTGACGCCCCGGCGCTTCTGGCCGATGGCCCCGATGCCGATCTGCTGCGGCCCGTCCTCGAACGCCTGCGGCGTGCCGGGGATCTTCCCGACGCTGCCCTGGGGGATATTCTTGAACGGGAACTGCTCGAAAAACTGGCTATCCCGCTCGAACGCTGTCGCGCAGCCTGCCGGCACTGGCCCGAGATCGCGCCGGATGACCTGCGCATCCAGCAGACGGTCACGCTGAGCAGCCACATACTGCGGGTCGAGGGCCGCCTGGGGGGCTGGCGATGCGATCCGGCTGGCCAGTGGGCCCGGATCCACCTTCTGGCCAGTGGTCTCGTGAAAGGCTCGGGCAGAAACCCCCGCTACGACCTGCGCCATGCCCTGTCGGCCTGGGTCGAGCATGTGGCGGGTCACGTCCAGGGCAGGGCGCATCATTCCCTGCTGATCAGCCCGAAAGGGGCGATCGAGTTCGAACCGCTCGAGTCCGGGCAAGCCCGGGAGATCTGGCATGAACTCTGGCGGGCCTGGGTCGATGGCATGCAGGCACCCATGCCTGTCGAGGCCGACACGGCACTCACCTGGTTGCGCCAGGGTGCCTCCCGAGACCCCGACAGCCCGGCATATGTCAAGGCGCAGGCCTGTTTTGCAGCCCGTGCGGCGGGTCAACCCGTGTGGCGGCGCTACTATCCGGACTTCGATGCACTGTGTGCGCATGATGGCTTTTTTGATGCGGCCCGGCGCCTGTATGGCGCCCTCGATGATGCGGTCCGCCGGCCTGGTGGCACGGAACGGCCTGGGGTGCCGGCATGACGCTGTCCGATCGCACGCCGCCGGGGCAGCCCGCATCGCGCGATGAGCGCTGCGTCGATTCGGATGGACAGCGCGCCATGGGCGATCTTTCAGCGGTTGAACCGCTCGGTTTTCCGCTGCAGGGCAGCCACCTGATCGAGGCCAGCGCGGGCACCGGCAAGACCTGGACCATTGCGGCGCTGTACCTGCGGCTCGTGCTCGGTCATGGCGAGCAGGTGCCGCGCCGGCCGGCCGATATCCTGGTATTGACCTTCACGGATGCAGCAGCCCAGGAATTGCGCGACCGGATCCGTACGCGCCTGGACGAGGCCGCCTGGGCGTTTGCGCAGTCGGCCGCCCAACCAGACCGGTTGCCCGATGACGAATTCCTCGCCGGGCTCGTGTGCGAGCATCCGCCTGCGCAGCGCGCTGCCGCAGCACAAATGCTGGATCTGGCGGCCCAGTCCATGGACGAGGCCGCGATCTCCACCATCCATTCCTGGTGCCGACGGGTTCTGCAGGAACATGCGTTTGAAAGCGGCAGCCTGTTCGATTGGCAGATGCAGACCGACCTGCACGAACCGATCCGGCTTTGTGTCTGGGATTACTGGCGTACCTGCGTGGCGGGTCTGCCCATGGCCGCGCTCCAGGATGTCCAGCAGGTCTGGTCCGGGCCTGGCGCCTTGCTCCGGGCCTGCGGCGGTCTGCTCACGCGGGCGGATCTTCCGCGCGGCGATGGGCGCAGTCTGTACGCGTGCTGGCAGGCCCACCAGACTGAACGCCTGGCCCATCTGGCCGGCCTCAAGGGGCCCTGGAAGGCCGGGGCGGACGAACTGCGGGCCTGGCTCGACGGGGAGGGTTCGCGCTGCAGTCTGCGGAAACAGGATTGGCGGCGCTGGCTCAATGACCTCGAACACTGGGCTGCGGATCCGACCTGCGAGATGCTGGATCTGAAGACCGGCTGGGAACGCCTGTCGCCGTCGGGTCTGGCCGAGAAATGTGTCGCGCCCCTGCCAGACCGTATCCGTGCCCTGTGCACGGATCTCGTGGCCTTGAGCGGTGCCCTGAAACGCCTGCCGTCGTTGCAGGCGGTGCTCTATGTGCACGCTTTGGCCTGGCTGGCGCGCCGTTTGCAGAATGACCTCGAGCGCGCAGGTCAGCTGGGTTTCGACGGCCTGCTGGCCAGGCTCGATACAGCGCTTGCGGGCGACTCCGGGCAGGCGCTGCGAGATGCCGTGCGGCGGCAGTTTCCGGTCGTGCTGATCGATGAATTTCAGGATACCGATCCCGTACAGTACCGGATTTTCGACCGCGTCTATCGGGTTGCAGAGAACGATCCGCGCGGCCTGCTGGTGCTGATCGGTGATCCGAAACAGTCCATCTACGGGTTTCGTGGTGCCGACGTGCATACGTATTTGCGTGCGGCACGTGCTTGTCCCGGCCGGATTCACACGCTGGATTGCAATTTCCGTTCGGCAGCCCCCATGGTGCGGGCCGTCAATCGCTGTTTTCAGCAAGCGGGGCCGAGCGCATTTCCCAGTGGCCGTCCAGGCGAGTATCTGGGGTTTCAGCCTGTGCGCGCACACGGGCTCGAACACACCTGGGAGATCCATGATCAGCCGGTTCCTGCCCTGTCGGCCTGCTGGCTGGAGCCGACCGCGCCCGACAGACCCTGGACCTTGCAGGCATTCGATGGGGCTGTGGCGCAAGCCTGCGCCCATCGGATTGCCGATTGGCTGGCCAAGGGAGCTGCGGGGGTGGCCGGGCTGCGCGGGCCGCAGGGCCTGCAGGCCATTCAGGCCGGGGATATCGCAGTCCTGGTGGCCTCGGCGGCGCAGGCCCAGCTGATCCGGCTGGCATTGGCCCGGGCAGGCCTGCGCAGCGTCTATCTGTCCGAGCGCGATTCGGTCTATCACTCGCTGGCTGCGCAGGATCTGTCGATCTGCCTGCAGGCCTGTGCCGAGCCGGGGGTCGAGGCGCGTGTGCGGGCGGCGCTGGCGACTCCGCTGCTGGGCATGAGCGATGGCGCACTGGAGCGTCTGGTGCATGATGAACTGGCCTGGGACGAGCAGGTCGAGCGCTTCCAGGGATACCTGCAATCCTGGCTGCGCCGTGGGGTCTTGCCCATGCTGAGGCAGTTGCTGCATGATTTCGAGGTGCCGGCCCGTCTGTTGGCCGATGGGCATGACGGCGAGCGGCTGCTGACGGATTGCCTGCATCTGGCCGAATTGCTGCAGCAGGAATCACTGCGTCTCGATGGCCCGCAGGCGCTGCTGCATCATCTGCAGATGCAATGCGCCGAGACCGGCTTGCCGGATGGTACCGATGCGCGTTGCCTGCGCCTGGAAAGCGATCGGCACCTCATCCGGGTCGTGACCATCCACAAGTCCAAGGGGCTGGAATATCCCTTTGTATTCCTGCCTTTTGCCTGCCGCCCCAGTGGGCGGTCCAGCAATGGTTTTCAGCCGTATCAATTGCCCGATGCAGATGGGTTGCGCTGGGTGTTCGCCCCCGATGACGACGATCAGGCCCGGCAGGCCGAAGAAAGGCTGGGCGAGGAAGTGCGCAAGTTGTATGTGGGCCTGACACGCGCGCGCCATGCCGTCTGGCTGGCGCTCGGGCCGATGCCGCACAATGCCGGCACGGGCCTGGGGCACCTGCTTGGGGATGACCTGCGCGCCGGCTGGCAAGCCCTGGTGGATTCCTGTGCCGGGGCGGTGGGCTGGGACGACCCGCTTCCTGACAGCGTGCCGTGCCTGACGGCGACACCCGAACCCGCACCGGGGCCCGTCCGGCAGATGCGGGCCCCGGCCGTGGCGCAGGACTGGTGGATTGCCAGTTACTCGGCAATGCAGCGTGAATCCGCGCTCGGCTCGCCGGATCCCTATCATCCTGAACCGGCGCGCAGCGCCGATGAGGACACCCTGATCGAAACCTGGCACGCAGAGGGCAGGCCGGACTCCGTGCCCGACGAGCCTGGCCTGTTCGAGGCCGCAGACGGGGCCACAGCGGCGCTGTCCGATCCCTGGCTCGATGTGCTGGCGGATTTTCCGCGCGGCAGCCAGGCCGGCACCTTTCTGCACGGCTTGCTCGAATGGGCGGCCCGGCGTGATTTCAAGGCGCTGGACGATGCGCGTGACATGATTGCCCGGCGCTGTGCGGTACGCGGCTGGGCGTCCCATATCGAGGCACTGCATGCCTGGCTGCTGCGCTTCGCGCAGACGCGCTGGTGCCTGTCCCTGGCGCAACGGCCCGTGCTGCAACTCGATGCGCTGGACGCCTGTCTGCCCGAAATGGAATTCTGGATGCCGGTGCAGGACGTCGATGTGTCGGCCATCGATGCCCTGGCCAGCAGGCACATCTGTCCTGGCCAGCCTCGACCAGCTTTGAGCGCGGCCCGGCTCAATGGCATGTTCAAGGGGTTTGTCGATCTCGTGCTGCAGAGCGAAGGCCGCTATTACCTGGTGGATTACAAATCCAATCATCTCGGGGTACGGGCCGCGGATTATGATGCGCCAGGCCTGCAGGCTGCCATGCTGAAGTCTCGGTACGACGTGCAGATGATGGTGTATCTGCTTGCCCTGCACCGGCAGTTGCGCGCCCGTTTGGTCGATTACGACTTTGCGCGCGACATGGGGGGCGCCGTGTACATGTTCCTGCGTGGTCAGGAATGCCCTGGCCAGGGCCTGTTCGCATTCAGGCCCTCATGGGCCGCAATCGACGCGCTCGACGGCCTGTTCGCCGGTGTGCCAGCCGCTGCGGCGCCGAAACAACGGGCTGACGGGTCATGAGCACCGTGTTTTCAGCAGCAGCACGAAGCAGCGACATCGATGGGGGCCCCGCCTGGTTGCGTTTCTCTGCGGCCAGCGTTCTGGGTCCACTGGATATTGCCCTGGGGCGGTTTCTGCATGGGCATGACCCCCAGGCGCCCGAACTCGCCCTGCAACTGGCCTGTCTGTGCAGCGCACGCCTGGGGCAGGGGCATCCCGGCCTGGATCTGGCGGCGCTCTTCCAGCGCACGATGCCAGAGCGCCCGGAGTGGCTGGCCGGTACCCTGGCAGACGGCTTGCAGGCGCTCGAGCAGGCGCGTTTCGTGGGCGATGGCAGCGGTGCCGAGCCGCTGATTCTCGCCGGGACGCATCTGTATCTTGCGCGCTATTGGCACGCGGCACGCCGTATCCGGACGTGGATACAGCACCACCTGGCGATGCCGCTGCCGCCCCTGCCGGATACTGCGCAGATTCGGGCCCTGTTCGACATGCTGTTCGGGCCAGTGGGCGACTCGAAAGCAGCGCCGGACTGGCAGCGGCTGGCTTGCGCCACGGCGTTGCTGCACCGCTTCAGCATCATCACGGGCGGGCCAGGCACCGGCAAGACGACGACGGTGGTCCGCCTGCTGGCCCTGCTGCTGGCGCTCGACGGTGCCACGGCGCAGGGTTCCCGCTTGCGGATCCGGCTGGCGGCGCCCACGGGCAAGGCGGCTGCGCGGTTGACCGAGTCCATGGCCAGCGTGCTGGCGCACTGGCACGACCAGCCCGCCCTGGCCATCCTGCACGAGTCGATGCCCGAGAAGGCGCATACCCTGCATCGCCTGTTGGGGATGCGTTTCGATCATGTGCGCCCATACCATCATGCCGGCAATCCACTCGATCTCGATGTATTGGTCGTGGACGAGGCGTCGATGCTGGATATCGAGCTGATGGACGCCATGCTGGCGGCGCTGCCGGATTCCGCACGCCTGGTGCTGCTGGGTGACAAGGATCAGCTCGCGTCGGTCGAGGCGGGTGCCATCCTGGGTGAACTGTGCCGGCGTGCCGAACGGGGCCATTATCGCCCCGGACATGCCGAACGGCTGCGCACGCTGTGTGGCGAGGCGCCTGGACAGCGCTGGCTCGATGCGGATGGCACGGCGCTGGATCAGGCCATCGTCATGCTGCGCCACAGTCACCGATTCCGGGCGGACAGCGGGATCGGCCGTCTGGCGCGGATCGTGCACGATGAGGATCTGCCGGCACTGCGCGCCCTGATCCAGACGCCCCTGGCCGATTTGCGCTGGATCCTGCCCCGGTCCAGGCGTGCAGAGGGCCCTGCAGACCATTCGATGCCAGCGACGGACGACTATTCAACACTGGCGCCGCGCGGCCATTCGACGCCAGCGACGCACGGCCAGTCAGCGTCAGCGACAGACTGGTTGCTGGCTGCCGGTGTGCTGAGTGCACAGGGCTATCCGGCATTGTTCGCCAGGGTACACGATGGGCCCGGTGCCGAAGCTCCGGCCATGCAGCGCGATGCCTGGGCCGCAGAAATCCTGCATCAGCAAGCGCAATTCCAGGTTCTGTGCGCCTTGCGGCAGGGGGCCTGGGGCATCGAGGGCCTGAACCAGCTTCTCGAGGCCCGTCTGCGACAGCTCGGGTGTATTGGCCAGATCGCTGGCGCCTGGTATGCCGGCCGCCCGGTTCTGGTGTTGCGCAATCAGCCCGCACTGGGCCTGGCCAATGGTGACATGGGCGTTGCATTGCCGATTGCCGACCCCCGACAGCCACTTCAGCCCCGTCTTCGTGTCGCCTTCCCGAGCTCGGTACCCGGTGAGCTGCGCTGGATCTCGCCGGCGCGGCTGGCCCATGTTGAAACGGCGTATGCGCTGACGGTGCACAAGTCGCAGGGTTCGGAGTTCGATCGGGTCGTGCTCGTGCTTCCAGAGCGCCCGGGGCCCGTATTGACGCGCGAACTGCTGTATACCGGCCTGACCCGGGCGCGTACGCACCTGTGCATCGTGTCGCCAGGGGGCACCACGGTCATCGAGCAGGCCCTGCACAATCCCGTACGAAGGGAAGGTGGATTGTTTCAGATGGATTGATGCAATATTTGTTGCAATAACATGTAACGGAATTGTCCGAGCCTCATGTTCGGGCGTTGGACGCTGCGTCTGTGCCCAGGGCGGGTGAAGCCGGCCCGGAAAGATCCGCAAAGACTCATCCATGGCCCATGCGGCCACTGATCCGGATTTTGACGATTCATCAACCCCATGAATATCAATCATAATTCCTGCTCGAAGAGCAGGTGTCGCCCGCCGTTTCGCCCAGCGCTGCCAGGGTTCGACTGGCGGAATGGTGACGTTCGGAGCATGCCAGAAAGGGGCTATTCGTAGTCTGAATGGTCATAGGCTACCATTTGAGCAAGGGTAATCCCTAGTTTGGCGTCTGCAATTTTTATTGCATAGTGCCGATGGCATACCGTTCAAATTGATTCAGATCAAATATATAGCCCCGGTATGCACCCGATTTCCATTGGCATGAACCTTCCTGGAGGATGACATGAAAAAGACCCTGAATTTCACGACTGGAGCGCTCGCTGCGGTGATCCTGTCGGGCCCGTTGCTGCTGCCCCAGGCCGCCCTGGCCAAGACCATCACGGTAGTCAGTTCGGGCCCGCTGCAGCCCTACAACTACGTGGACGAAAACGAAAAATGGGTGGGGCTGCAGGCCGAAGCCCTGGATTATGCTGCCAAGAAGGCCGGCTATGACCTCGAATACCGCACCATGGCGTTCGAGAATGAGATCCCGGCGCTGCTCAACGGCAAGGTGGACATCGCTTCGGGCATCTACATCACCAAAGAGCGTTTCGAGAAACTGGATTTCATCCCCCTGGTGAAATCAGGCTTCGGCATCCTGTCCACAAAGGAATTCGCCAAGGATGTCAAGGACTGGACGAGCTACTGCGGCAAGGACATCGCCATGCACTTCTCGGCACCCACCGAGAATGCGGTGAAGGCGATGAACGAGAAGTACTGCCCGGCAGACAACCCGGCCATTTCGGCGCCCAGCAGCGGCAATATCCCCGATCGCATCACGGCGGTCAGGAACGGCCGGGCGGCTGGTGCCATCGATGACGTCAACATGTGGCGCGCAGCGGCTTCGCGCATCCCTGAAGTCACCGTGGCGCTGGAGCAGGTGGGCAACCAGGTGTACTGGCCGATCGCATTCAAGAAAGGCTCGCCACTGCGCGCGGAACTGCTGCCCTATATTTCTGAATTCCTGAACACCAAGCTCGCAGAAGAGTCGTCCATGAAATTCGGCATGGGCAAGAATGTCTATGTCAGCGGGGACATCGATACGGTGATCGAGGACTATCTGAAAGACAAGTAATCCATCCGCCGGTGCCGACGGGCCCGTGGTGATGACGCCCGGCGTGCCCGCCGTCGCGTCCGCATCGGACCCTGCACCGGCAACCCCATATGGCCGCATGGCCAGGCAGGCTGCCTGGCCGCTCACCCTGAATCGAGCCTGACCGACCGTGTTTAGCGAATTTCTCAAATACCTGACGCTGCCCTACCTTCTGGAGGGCGCGTACATTGCCATCAAGATATGGATCATATCCTTCATCATCTCGTCAGTCATGGGCATGGTGTTCGCGCTGATCCGCCAGAGCAAGCACATGGCCCCGCTCAGGTACCTGGTGGTGTTCTATGTCTGGTTCATCCGTGGCACACCCATCATATTGCAACTGGTCGTCTGGTATAACCTGCTGCCGCTTCTGGGCTACGACATCGATGAATTCTGGACGGCAGTCATTGCACTGTCGGTCTGCTTTTCCGCCTATCTGTGCGAAGTATTCCGCGGCGGGCTGATGGCCGTGCAGCCGGGGCAGATCGAAGCCGCGCAATCCATGGGTTTTGGCCGCCTGGCGGTCACCCGGTTCTTTTCCATTCCCCAGGCGCTGCGTACGTGCACGCCATCGCTGATCAATTTCGCGATCCTGCTGATGAAGGACACGTCGATCACATCGGTGATCGCCGTCAGTGAGCTGACCTTGCGCAGCAACACGATCGTGGCACGAAATTTCGAGTACATTCCTGTCTTTGGTGCTGCGCTGTGTATCTACCTGCTGCTCACCACGGCGCTCACGCTTCTGCAGCATTACACCGAAGTCTTCCTGGACTATGACAACAAAGAGCGTCGGCTGCTGCGCAGGGCCGGGAAACTGCCGGCCGAGAAGAGTGGCAACCTGGCCGATTTCCTGGCCGATTCCAAAACGGGTCAGCACAGAAACGAGGAATCCGTCCGCTTTCGCGGCGTGACCAAGTCCTTTGGCGACAATGTCGTACTGCAGGACATCGACCTGACCATCAAGAGCGGGCAGACCACCTGCATCCTGGGGCCCAGTGGTGCCGGCAAGAGCACGCTGCTGCGGACCATCAACCTGCTCGAGCCCATCGACAAGGGGTCGGTCTGGGTGAATGGCACCGATGTGGCTGATCCTTCGTGGAAACGCTGGTATCGGCGCACGATGCCGGAAACCTTGAAGGTACTGCGCCGGCGCAAGGCGGCGACTGCCATGGTCTTTCAGCAGTTCAATCTGTTCGAGAACTATTCGGTGCTCGACAATCTGTCGCTGACACCCATCCACGTCATGAAGCGCGATACCCGCACCGCCCGGAAAGAAGCGCTGCAACTGCTCAACCTGCTGGGCCTGTCCGCTTTGGCGAACCGGATGCCGCAGCGCTTGTCCGGTGGTGAAAAGCAGCGCATCGGCATCCTGCGCGCCCTGGCCGTACGCCCCAAGACCCTGCTCTTCGATGAGCCGACGTCGGCCCTGGATCCGGAGCGGGTGGGCGAGGTCATCAACGTGATGCGCGATCTGTCGGCTGCCGGTGCCACCATGATCGTGGTGACCCATGAGCTCGAATTTGCCCGCACGTGCGCGGATTGGGTCGTGTTCATGGCCGATGGGCGTGTGGTCGAAGAGGGCTATCCGGAAGACATGTTCCAGAGCCCGAAGACGGATCGGTTCAGGCAGTTCCTCGAAGGCATGTCGAACTGACCCGAGCTGTACAACATCGTATTTTTGAGAGAGGAAAAAATGAAGATCATCATCGTAGGCGGTGGCATCGGGGGGCTCTCGGCTGCTGCGGGCTTGTTGAAACTGGGGATCGACGTCACGGTGCTGGAGCGCGCCGATGCCATCCGTACCGCCGGCGCCGGCCTGAACATCTGGCCCAATGGCGGGCGCGCCCTGGGTGCGCTGGGGCTGAAGAGGGAATACGATGATATTTCCGTGCGCCTGATGAAATACATCAACTACAGCAGCGCCGGGGTGCTGCTGCGCACGATAGACACTTCGGACTGGGGCGATCGCTATGGCGCGTATGCCACAGGCCTGCATCGGCGGGCGCTGAACCTCATGCTGGCAGACGCCGTGGGTTATGAAAACATCCGCTTCAATACCGAGATCACCAGTATCCGGCAGGAAGGCGACAAGGTCTATTGCATGACCAGCGATGACAAGACGCTCGAAGCCGATGCCGTGATCGGGGCCGACGGTGTGCATTCCCGGGTGCGTACGTCGCTCATCGGCGACGTCTCCTTGCGTGAAAACGAATACCATGCGTTCCGTTGCCGCGCGATCTTCGATCTGACCGAGACGTCTTTTGCGCGCGATGCGCAAACCGGCTCGTATGACGAGGATGGTTTCGTCTCTGTGATGCCCATCGGCAAGGGCAAGGCCTACTGGTTCGGTTCGATCAACGGTGCCCGCACCCTGGATGAGTTCATCGACACCGTGTCGCGCTGGAAGCTGGCAGAATTGCCCGAGCTCGTGGCCTCGACCTCGAAAGGGGTGATTCTTGAAAACCACCTGCAGGACTTCGGTGGCATTCCGTTTCGCTGGACCCATGGCCGCGTGACCCTGATGGGCGACGCGGCGCATGCCGTCATGCCGGATCTGGCCCAGGGGGCCACGCAGACCCTGATCGACGCCGCGGCCCTGCAGGCGGCCTTCACCGAGACCCTGAATCCCGTGGTGGCCTTCCAGCGCTACGAGCAGCGCCGCCGGCCCACGGCCGATCACCTCGTGGCCTGCTCGGCGCGTGGCAATTTCATGGGTGGGCGGCGGGTCAATCCGATCGCCATACGTTATATGAACGAAGTCGAAGCTTTTCAGGGCTGAACGACACGCTTGAAACACAAGGTTGAAAACATGGATCCCTATCAATTTGATGTCCAGGAACTGGCCCATCTGGCCCAGGCGCTGGTGTCGGCCGAGTCCCCGAATCCCCCCGGAGACGTCACCCGTCCCATGAACGTGGCGATCGGCTATCTGCAGCAGAACGGCATTCCCTATATCGAGCTCACCAAGGACCCTCAGCGTGAAAAGCTGAATCTGGTGGCACGGGTGGTGGGGGCCAGGCCCGGTCCCAGGGTCATCCTGAACGCGCACCTGGATGTCTTTCCGGGTGGTCGATCCACATCGGCCGGCCGCCCGGCGGGGCAGGATCAGGCCGGCCCACTGTCGAGGATCGTGGGGCGCGGTGCCGTTGACATGAAAAGTGGTGCAGCGGCTTTCATGACCATCATGAAGCATTTCTCCACGCGCACAGAATCCCTGTGCGGCGAGATCACCCTGTGCCTGGTCTCCGATGAAGAAACCTTCGGCCCCTATGGCAGCCGGGCCCTGCTCGAGTTCTTTCCTTCCCTGGCGGGCGACTATCTCCTGAGCACGGAGCCTTCATCGGCCAGCGTCGTGCGCTACGGCGAGCGTGGGTTTTGCTGGGTTGAAGTGACTTTTGCCGGGCCGGGTGGGCATGGTGCCTATCCTTCGGCAAAGCCCTCGCCCATCGATACGGCAGGGGCCTTCATCGCCGCCCTGCGTGAACGCTGGCCGGAAGCCCGCAACACGTCGGGCAGCATCGGGCAGGATGTACTGGCCCCCAAGGGGCACTCCTTCGTGAATGACATCTCGCTCAGCCTGGGCATGATCCAGGGGGGGGACAAGGTCAACATGAAACCCACGGACTGCACCATCTCGCTGGATTTCCGGATTCCGGTGGGCCAATGCGTGGATGACGTGCTCGTCCCCTTGCGTGCGCTGGTGCAGGCGCATGATGGCGAAATCGGCTATGTGAACTCTGGCGAACCCAACCAGAGCGATTCGACCGGGCCGTTGTTTCAGGCCATGTCAGCGGCGGTCGCAGCAGAAACAGGCCAGACACCGGCCCTGGCCGTCGGCCTGGGGTGCACCGACGCCCGGCTCTGGCGCTACCTGGGGGTGCCGGCTGCGGTCTATGGCCCTGATCCTTCCACCATGGCCTTCAGCGAAGAATGGCTGGATGTCGACCAGCTCGAGACCATTACGCGGGTTCACATGCGAACCATTTACGACATCACCAAGACACCTGTACAAGCCGCCGCGGCGGGCTAAGGAGAACGTACGACATGCTGGCTAACCCGATTACCTGGCCCAATGGGGCCCGTTGCGCGGTTGCGATCACCTTCGACATGGATTCCGACAGTATCCTGTATTCGGACCATGCCGACCGGGCATCCACCATGATTGGTACCGCATCGTGGCTGCGCTATGACCAGGTCGCCGTGCCGAGAATCCTCAAGCTCTATCAGAAGCACGACATCAAGCAGACTTTTTTCATACCGGGCTGGACGGCCGAGCGCTATGCCGGCATCGTGCGCGAGATCGTGGCCGAGGGGCATGAAGTGGCCCTGCACGGCTACTACCATGAAAAGCCCAACACGCTGAAGCCGGAAATCGAAAAGTACTGGTTCGAAAAAAGCGTGGACGCCATCAGCACGGTGACCGGCCGCAAACCCGTGGGGTTCCGTGCGCCGAGCTACCGTTTTTCAAAGCACACGCTCGGGTATCTGCTCGATGCCGGCCTGCTGTATGACTCGTCTCTGATGAGTGACGACAACCCGTACCTGCTCGCCGACAAGGGCAGCGGCCGCACGCTCGTGGAACTGCCGACCGACTGGTCGCGTGATGACTGGCCACAGTACACCAACAACTCCGAACTGGGTTACCGCATGCCCATCAAGTCGCCCCGGGCCGCCATGGAGGTCTTCATTTCCGAATTCGATGCCGCCTGGGCGCACGGTGGCATGTGGGTGGCGGTCTGGCATCCGTTCGTGTCGGGGCGCCTGGCCCGGCTGATGGCGGTGGATGAAATGCTCGACTACATGAAGTCCAAGGGTGGGGTATGGTTTGCCACGCTCGAGGATATCGCCCGCCATGCCCGCGAGCAGATCGATCAGGGCCACTATGCGCCCATGATCGACAGCGTGCCGTTTCACGATGCCTGAACCTGAAAGCGGCGCCGCCCGGCAGGCCGAGAACGGCGTCATCCTGTCCGTCACACATGGCGGGCAGGCGCGCAAGGTCTGGGTGTACCGGCCCCGGGATGCGGATCTGTTCGTGGCCGAGGCCGAAAAGCGTGTTGCTGTCGAGGCGATCGAACCGCTGACCGACGCGGCCTTCGGCGAGGTCACCTGCGCGGTGGGCTGGCTGTATCCCCTGGATGTGCTGGAAAAATTCATTGAAATCCAGTGGGTGCAGTCGACCTCGTCGGGGCTGGATCATCTGCAGGGGTTCGCCCGCAGGCATCCGGGCGTGGCGCTCACGGCCATGCGTGGCCTGAATGCCGATGTCGTGGCAGAATATGCGCTGGCCCAGGTGCTGGGTCTTCGCTGGCGCACCCTGACCTACCATCGCCAGGCGCAGCAGAGGGTCTGGCGGGGGTACAAGGTACCAGACATTTCATCCACTGCGGCACTCATCATCGGCATGGGCAACATCGGTCAGCAGATCGCTAGGCATTTATCGACGCTGGGCATGCGGGTGCTGGCATTGCGCCGGCAAGCGAAACCTTGCGCACATGTTGATCAAGTGCTTGATTTCGGGCAGTTGCACATGGCGCTCGGCCAGGCGGATTACGTCATTCTCAGCCTGCCGCTCACCGCCGAGACCCGGTACCTGATCGGGGCACCCGAACTGGCCGCCATGAAACCAGGCGGGTATCTCATCAATCTGTCACGCGGTGGTATCGTCGACGAAGCCGCCCTTGCGCAGGCTTTGCAGCGTGCGGATATCGCCGGGGCCGTACTGGATGTAACCGAAACCGAACCCTATCCACCCGAGGGCCCGCTCTGGGGCGCACCCAACCTGTTGATCACCCCACATGTCGCAGGTGAGCACGCAGATTTTGCGCGCCGTGCCGCGCGGCACTGGGCTGAAAACCTGCGGCGCTTCCTGGCGCAGGGTGCGGCTGCGTTCCAGCCCGTCCGCTGAATGGATCGACAGCGATCCCCGCATGGCCATAATCAGAGCATGCACGCAGATGAACCTGTTTGCCCGAATTGACAACTACAGCAGAAAGCTGACCAGTGCCGATGCGCGTATCCTGGACTATGTAAAAGGGTCCTATCCGCATGGCGTACTGGGCCCGGCACGCATCATTGCCGAGAAGGTCGGGGTCAGCACGGCCACCGTGATCCGGTTCTTCGACAAACTGGGCTATCAATCCTATGCGCAGTTGCAGGACGAGGCACGTTCCGATGTCTCCGCCAGGCTTTCGTCGCCCCTTGCCCGCGTGCACTTGACCGGGCCTGAGGTCCCGTCAGCGGCGGCGATCCTGAAAGGCACATTCGCCACCGATGCCAGCAATCTGGCAAGAACCTACAAAAGCAACCGGATCGCCGATTTTCAGAAGATCATCCAGACCATTCTGCATCTGGGCGATCGTACCCTGTATGTGATGGGTGCCCGAAACAGCGCTCCGGTGGCTCAGTACCTGCATGCCAACCTGAGTGCCTGTGTGCCCAGTACCGTGCTGCTGGCGGGCGATGACGGTACCCTGGGTGATGAACTGGCCAAGGTCGGGGCCGATGATGTCCTGTTCGTGATTTCGATTCGGCGCTATGCGCACAACACCATACAGGTAGCCAAATACTTCAAGGAAATTGGTGCGAAAGTGGTCTGCATCACAGACGGCAAGAACTCGCCGGTGGCCCAGCGCGCCGAAACCTGCCTGTTCGTCGATCTGAACAGCCTTTCGCCATTCGACTCTTTTACTGCGGCGTTCACCTTGTGCAATGCCATCGTCGGGGCCGTGGTGGCTCAGCGTCGCAAGGAAGTCGAGAAGTCGCTGCTGCGCAACCAGAAGGTCAGTGATTTTCTGCGGGTGTTCGAAAAATGACCAGTGTGCTGTTTGGTTGGTTTGTGCACTTGAATTCGAATCAGCCAAACAGCACACTAATGTACGGCCACGTACATGACTTCTTCCGGGGTCGCGACAGCCGGATCCATTTCGGCGACGATCTGCCCACTGCGGGCGACCAGGATGCGGTCCGAGATCGAGAGGATCTCGGGCAGGTACGATGAGACGACGATCACGGCCTTGCCGTCAGCGGCCAGTGAGCGGATCAGTGCGTGGATCTCGGCAATCGCGCCTACATCCACGCCGCGCGTGGGTTCGTCGAGGATCACGATCTGTGGATCCTGCACCAGACTTTTCGCCAGCGTGACCTTCTGCTGGTTGCCACCCGAGAGCTCGATCACCTTGCTGTTGCCATCGATGCTCCTGATCTTCATCTTGTCGATCCACTGGGCCGCCAACTCTTTTTCGTGTGCCTTTCTGTATATCAGTTTCCAGCGTGCAATGCCGGAACGAAGCCAGCCCATGTAGATGTTTTCGCCGATATTCATGGTTTCGTAGAAGCCGGCCACCTTGCGGTCTTCGGTGACATAGGCGATGCCGTCCCGTACCGCCTGGGTGGGCACACGGTAGCGTATGGATTTGCCGTTCAGGTAAATCATGCCCCCCTTGAAGAAGTTGCGCTTGCGGATGCCGGCCACGACTTCCATCAGTTCTGTGCGCCCCGAGCCCACCAGGCCGGCGATGCCCAGGATTTCACCTTTATAGGCCGAGAACGACATGTTCCTGACTTTCGAGCCTGCGATGATGTTCTGCACCCTGAGGATGGGTGCCGTCTTGTAGATTGCTTCCGACCGGGTCCGGTCGGCCTGAGGCGTTGCCGAGATGTCACGCCCCACCATATGACGCACCAGGGTATCGCGATCGAATGCCGCGGCCTGATCGGAGGCCACGATTTCACCGTCGCGCATGACCGTGATCCGATCGGCGAGTTCGAGCGCCTCTTCGAGCGCGTGCGAGATGAAGACGATGGCGAAGTTCTTTTCACGCAGCTCGAACAGCAGGCGAAACAGGTGCTGGGTTTCTTCAGGCGTGAGCGTGGCCGTGGGCTCATCGAAGATCAGGATGCGGGCCTGACGGTACACGGCGCGGGCAATCTCGACCATCTGCCGTTTGGCCGTGCCGATGGCGCTGCAGTATTCGAGAGGATCCACATTGAAATTCATCGAATTCATCAGTTCCTGGGCGTCCCGGTTGATGGTGCGCAGCTTGCACAGCGGGGTCTCGATGCCCAGGCGCAGGTTCTGGGCCACAGTGAGCGTGGGGATCAGGCTGTCTTCCTGGTAGACCATGGCGATGCCTTCGGCAAAGGCCTGTGCAGGAGACTGGAAATGGCATTCTTTGCCATTCACGAACAGCTGGCCGCTGCTCAGCTGTACCGTGCCGGCAATGGCTTTCGTGAGAGTGGACTTGCCGGCACCGTTCTCACCCACCAGCGCATGGATTTCGCCATTGCGGATCGTGAAATTCACATCCTTGATGGCGGGCACCCGGCCGTAATACTTGGTTGCGGCCACCAGCCGGACGGCTGCATCATGATCGAGATCATCTTGGGTCATGGTTCAGGTCTCCGCCTTCGCGGGGCTGTTTTCGGGTGAGATCAGGATGCATCCGGCGCCTATGGACAGGACCACCGTGCGCCCGTTGCACAGGGTGTCGGCACTGGACAGGCCGTGGCGTATGCCGCCTGCGCGGCAATGCATCGAGTCCGTGATCTGGCCCTGCCCGTCGAGCTGTGTCAACAGCCCGTAGGAACGCGCCGGGGCCCATGGTTTTTCAATGCCCAGGGCTTTCATGTTGCCATATTGCAGGGGCTCGAGGTTGGACTTCCCGGACGACAGGGCCGGGCGGATCCATAATTCTGGCGGGCATTCGGCCAGCATACGCGTACGGTATCGGTCTTCACCGAGGACGAACTCGACCAACTGCGTTCTGAGTGCAAATATGGACAGCCAGTATCCGCCATCCGCGCGCGCCCTGATGCGCCCCGGGTAGCCCGGCAGGTTGTTGAGCACCGTCGCCATGGCCGATGCCTGCGGTTGTGCATGGCCCCTGAATTTCAATACCCGGTGGTTCCAGCTTTCAGTGACCAGCAGGGTCGTGCCGTCGGGACTGGCAGCCACCCCGGAGGGGTAGGCCAGCCCACTGTGCAGCGTGGTGACCTGGTCATCGAAGCCCCAATAACCCAGTGAACCGGAGACGCCTTTGTCGAACAGGTCCCTGACCCAGTCGGCAGTGGCATGTTCTGTACTTCCGATGGTGAAGTACACGCCCTTGCCATCCGGGGCAGCCGTTATTGCCGTCAGGCCGCAGAGCTCAGGCTGGCACACACGCGCCTGGACCGACAGGCCAGGGGTCGGGCCGGAATCAAGGGTAGCCTTGAGCAGTTCGCCGTTGGCCAGGCCGATGACCACGTGACCATCGGGCAGCGTTGCAAGTGCGTTGATGGCCGCAGCGAAGCGCTGGACCCGTGTGGCCCCGACCCCATGGTGCAGGTACAGCACGTCGCCATCGTTGTACACGAATTGGTTCTGGCCGTGCAGTACGGCCAGATCCGTGGGCTGCGCGAGGCCTTCGACCAGCGGCACCCAGTCGTCGAGCCGGTTGTTGGGGGCCAATACGCCATCGAGCGGTGGAATTGCCCTGGAGCTGTCGCCGTCGAACAGGGAATGAATGTAGTCCATTACGCGGGACATGCCGTGGCTCCGTCTCGGAAAATGGGTTCGTGATTCATGGGCCTGGGATCAGGATGCATGGGTCTTGCCCCAATAGGACTCGCTCGAGATCCAGGCGGGGTCGGCGCCCTCGAGCCGGATGCGGCCGATACGGTCGTTGTCCAGGCCCCCCAGATACAGGTAGCCACGGTCTTCGCGCATCGAGGTGACCGTGGGATGGGCCAGCCCGCTGGGATCCCAGTAGGATTCCCGGGGCCTGAATTCGGCATCGAGCTTCACGACGCAGCCGTTGTTCATGCAGGGGATCAGCCATTCGTCCTGTGGCAGGCGTTTGATCATCCGGATCCTGAAACCGGGTTCCTGCATGGCGATGTCATAGGCCGTCGTGCGCATGGCCACCAGTGCAATCCAATAGCCGCCGTCGGATGCGCGGTTGATGTTGTCCACGCCACCCGGCAGATTGGCCAGCAGAACCTCCCGGGTGCCTTTTCTGGGGCCGCTGAGCCAGTACCTGGAGATGCGCATGGCGAATGTCTCGGCGAAGATCACCGCCGTGTTGTCATGCGTGACGCAGATGCCGTTGCAGAACACCAGGTCGCGCAGCAGCGTCTTCGTTTTCTGTGTGGCCGGGTCGTAGCAGATCAGACGCCCGGTGCCGCGGCCCTCGAGCCCGTCCACCGCCCACTGCTGCAACTCGAAGCGCGTCGAGCCTTCGCTGAAATAGATCTTGCCATCCGGCCCGATATCGACGTCATCGGTCAGCCTGAGCATCGTGTCGTCGATGATGGTGGGGCCCCGGTTGGTCTTGTTGGTCAGCTTGCTTACCTGCCGGTCGGGCGAAATGCTGTACAGCCCCATGCCCGAGACGCACACCACCAGATTGTCGTGGCGGTCGAAGGCCATGCCCAGGGGCCTGCCGCCCGTTTTTGCGAAGATCTCCTGGTGCTCGAAATCGGGGCCGCTGAAGCGGAACACCAGACCACGCCGATCGACCGCATACAGCCGGCCCTGGCGATCGAGGATGATGTCTTCGGGCCCTTCGATCTGCCCGCGGCCAATCGCCTGTGCGCCACTGAGGCGATCGTTCATCGCAAAGGGATTGCCAGCCCCCGGACGGGTGTCCGGCAAGGGGCCATAATCGAGGAAAGTGGGGTTGATGTAGCTTTTCTGTACGGCATTTTGCGTGTGCTTGGACCACTTCGTGTCGATGCCCACCGCCACGAGCAGGATCAGCCCGTTGATGGTCGCCGCCACCCCGCTCGAGAGGCCCAGCTGCGCCAGCGTATTGGTGATGAGGAAAATGATGCCGCCACCGATCAGGGCCCGGCCCACGGAACCCCCGCCGCCGCTGAAACTGATCCCGCCGATCATAGCGGCGGCGAAGGTCTGCAGTTCGAGACCCATGCCCACCGAAGAGCCGGCATCATTCAGCAGGGCCGCGTTGAGCGTGCCGGCAATGGCGCACAGCATGCCGGATACGCAGTAGGTGAGAAAAAGTACCCGCTCTACGTTGATGCCGGCATTGCGTGCCGAACGCCTGCTCGCCCCTACGGCGAACAGATGGGTACCGACCGGCGAGCGGCTCAGCAGGATGTGCGCGACGATGGCAAAAGCGATGAGTAAGATGACGCTGGGCGGGATGAAGCCGACCGTGCCGTTGCCCAGCCACTCCCAGACGCTGTCATCATCGGGCTGGGACGAGGCAATATCGGTCGCGTAGGCCGAAGTCAGCAGGTTGTAGACCCCCCGGTAGATGATCAGCGTGACAATGGTGGTCAACAGGGCCCGGGTGCGTAGAATGCCGACGAAAAACCCGTTGATCGCGCCCAGCAGCAGGCCGACCAGCAGGGTGATGGGGAAGATCGTGAAGACGTCCATTTGCAGGACGTTGGCACACAGCAAGGCGGTGAAATTGCAGAGCGCGAAAATCGAGCCCACGCTCAGGTCGATGCCACCCGAACTCAGGCTCAGGCTGATGGCCATGACCACGAACAGAAAACTGACCGCCAGACGTGAGATGTAGTCCAGGTTGAAGGCTGACAGATAGGTCGGGATCAGCGTCACAGCCAGCCAGAAGATCACGACCAGCGTCAGAAACGGGATGGCCGGGCCCAGCCATGATTTCTTGAACAGGTCGGCGAAGATCTGGCGGGCCGACCAGCGGTAGCGGAGCCGGAGCAGGGCGTGCGGCAAGGATCGGGTGCTTGTGTTCGTATTGGACATTGAAAGCCGGCAAGTCGTGCAACGCCCGGGTGTCAGTGGCTGCGATGTTCACCTGGGCGCTGATTCAGGAAAATGGCCAGGTTCACTGGCCTTCCGGGAGTGGGTGCCTGGTGGGCTGGTGCCCCCTCTTGGCTACTGGCAGCCGGCGTCCTTCAGCGTGTCTTTGGAGATCTCGATACTGGGCGTGTAGATGGTGGTAGTGACCGAACCGGGCTTCAGGCCGCTTTGCATCAGGTACTGGGCGATGGTCATGAACTGGATCGCCTGCTCTTTTGCCTGGTAGCTGAAATTCTTGTAGATTTGCCCGTTTTCTGCATACTTGCAGGCAAATTCGCCCCCGGCACCGGCAGAGATCAATTTTGTCTTGCCCGTCAGCCCGGCCCGCTCGAGTGCACGGGCTGCGCCAATGGCCTCGCCGTCGTACTCATCGAGAATGGCGCACAGATCCTTGTGGGCATCGACGATGGTGGATACTTTGTCGAAGTCCGTTTTCGGATCCCAGTTGACCACCTGCTTGGTGACCACGTTCAGTTCCGGGTGCTTCTCGATTTCGGACAGCATGCCGTTCATCTGGTCGATGCTGAACTGCGAAACCAGTGAACCGGTGACGATGGCGAGATTCTTCGATGGCGCATCGGGTGCGAGACACACTTCTGCGGCCGCCTTGCCCATCTTGGACCCCAGGTTGTAGGCATCCACCCCGATGAAGGCATCGCTGGCATACGTCGAGCCCATGTTGATCTGGATCACGTAGATGCCGGCCTTGTTGGCCTGCTTCAGGATCCGGGCCAGGGCCTGCCGGTCCGGATTGTGCACGATGATGACATCGGGTTTCTTGGGGATGAGCGAGGCGATCATCTGGTTCTGTTTCTGTACATCCAGATTCGGGTCCAGCGTGGTGAACTCGATGTTGGCTTCTTTGGCCCGGATTTCCAGCTCATCCTTCCAGATGTTCATGAGCGGCAGTGACAGGCTCACCGGTATGTATACGACGGATTTGCCCTCGACATCCTTGGCCCATTGCTCATGAGGGGCATCCTTGAGCTGGGCGCTGGCCGGGATGGATGCCGAGCATCCCAGAATGGCAATCAGACTGGCTAGTATGTACCGCATTGTTGTGTCCTCTCTTGTTTCAGTTGAAATCCTGCTGGCCCTGTGTTGCCGGGGCTTCTGCTTGCCATGCCGATGGCATGTACGTCAGGGGGGCGATGGTTCATTCTCCTTTTCTGGCGGTTTCTTCATTGCGTGGATGAAGCCGGTTGTCGATCACGATGGCCGCAAGAAGCACCAGCCCCCTGGCCACATCCTGCAGGTCGTTGTTGAGATCGAGCAGCGTCATGCCGTTGAGCAGCAGGCCGATCAGGATCGCGCCCAGCAGCACCGAAAAGGGCGTGCCGCGTCCACCCACCAGGCTGACCCCGCCCAGCACGACGATCAGGATCACATCGAAGATCATGGTGCCTATCATGACGCCCGCATCGATGTTGTGAATGGTGGATAGAAAGACGATTCCGGCGATATAGCCAAAGATGGCGCAGAACGTATATTTGAATATGGTGTACAGGCGCACCGGTACGCCATTTTCGCGCGCCGTGCGGCTGTTGTCGCCAATGGCATACAGCGTGCGACCTACCGTGGTGTGGCGCAGCAGCAGATACAGAATGAGCACCAGTGCAATGAACAGCAGGGTGGACACCGGGATGGCAAATACGCGCGCGCTCAGGAATACAAAAAACGGGGAGTCCGCCACGGCGTCATCCAGGTAGAGACGGAAGGTGGATTTGAACAGCAGGACCCGTGCGACCCCGAAGATCACCAGGTTGGTGGCCAGGGTCGCGAAGAACGCCGGTATTTCGATGTAGGCGATGATGTAGCCGTTGATGACGCCGATGGCCACGCAGACCAGCAGACCCACCAGCAGTGAGGTCGAGATGGGCCAGCCGGTGTTCATCAGCAGCACGGCCAGACCGCTGCCGGCCATCGCCGAAGCCACCTGGGACAGATCGAGCCCCCCGCCGATCACCACGATGGACGCCCCCAGCGCCAGGATGCCGACCACGGTGACCCGCTCGAGGATCTGCGAGAAATTGCCGATGGTATCGAAGCCGGGTACGGTGAACAGGAAGATCACCGACAGCAGGACGGCCGCCCCAAATACGATCTGTTCCTGGGATAGCTGGGAAAGGCGTGTCGATATCTGCATGGGATGGGGCGGGGCTGCCTGAGGCCTCTTGTCTCGTGAAATTTTATGCTTGAGCTTTTTGTTGAATTTGGCTTGATTGTACTGCTCTCTGGCCAGGAATCAACATGGAGGCCCCTGTCTTCGATCGTGTGCAGGCTTGCGCCACAGGCATCGGGGGCGATGGCCGCGCTGATTGCGTGGCCTGCCCAGCGGGTCCGGTTCAGCCGATCAGTGCCCTGATCTGTGGGCATGACTGGGCCAGTGGCTGCTTTGCCAGCCAGCGATCCAGACCAAATGTCTGGCCGGCCCTGGTCTGGATCAGCAGCAGCAACACGCCCGCGTACACGATGTGATAGTCCAGGATGAAATTGTTCGTGTCGCCGATGTACGGCCAGTCCATATGCGCAGTCCAGTACAGGATCATCAGCAACACGCCAAATGCGGCACTGACCCGTGTGAGCAGCCCCAGGATGAGCGACAGGCCAATCAGCAAATGGCCGTATCCCACCAGAAAACTGACCACAGCCGCCAGGGGCGGCGCCGCGAAGACGGCATAAATGCCGTTGAACGTTCTGGTATGGGACAGAAAGCCCGCGACGCTCCAGCCTGGATCGAATATCTGGTGGCTGGCCGCGTATAGAAATGTCCAACCCATGGCCAAACGGAAGAACAGGACGAGTCCTCGCCCCAAATCTGCATCCTGCATCATTGTTGTCTCCAGTGGTTTCAATAACCACAAAAAATTCATGGTCATTGAAATCTTACCGCCAAATGCGAGCCCATGCGCGTGGCGCCGCTCATCGATCTGATGGCCATCATGCGCCACGCCCGGCTCCATGCCATCGCCGGCGAAGTCACGCAAAAGTCACGCAGGCAAAGAAAAACCGCCTAGGGATTGGAGCCCTAGGCGGTTCTAACTAGCTGATAACACTAGTAAATTCTGGCGCGGCTGGCAGGATTCGAACCCACGACCCCTTGGTTCGTAGCCAAGTACTCTATCCAACTGAGCTACAGCCGCTTAAGAGGCGACATCATACCATGATCTTTGCAGGGCATGTTGCGCTTTTGCCTAAGCCAGATACTGCAGACTGTGGCCCTGTTCGGGCAGTAGCCAAGCCTGGATTGGCAAGCGTTCGACTATACCACGGATTTTTGCTTCCGGCATGTGCGAGAAGGCGGTGGACAGGGCGTCGGCCGTGGTGGCATCGGCCGCGCGTACGGTTACGCTGCGCCACAGCGGCACCGCGCTGCCCGACCGGGGGTTGAACAGGTGCGTGAAGCGCCCGCTGGGATCCAGCGGGGTGCCGTAGCCCCCGGATGTGGCCAGCGCTTGCGTTGGGCCATCCAGGGGCAGGATCTGCAGCAGGTGGCCAGGCTGGTCGGGGTCCGCGATGCCGGCGCGCCACGGACGGTCCGCACCGGGGGCGCCCAGGGCGCGGGTTTCACCCATGTCGACCAGTGCGCGGTCCAGCCCGTGGGCCTGCAGCAGTTCAGTGACGCGGTCGGTGATATAGCCCTGGGCAATGCCGTTCAAGGTCAGGGCCATGCCGGGGCGTTCGAGTGCGATGCCATCGTCATCCAGCCGGATGGCGCGATAGTCCACTTGTGCCAGAGCAGCCTGCAGGGCACCAGGGTCCGGGGGCAGGGCCTGGCCAGTGCGCGCATGGGTTGCATAGAGTGCCCAGAGTGGCTGGACGCTGGGATCGAAGTGGCCCGCGGTCTGTTCGGCGAAGGCCAGTGCGCGGGTCAGCAGTTCGGCCAGTTCGGCGGGTGGCAGGGCCAGGTGGCCGTCGCGATTCAGGCGCACCAGGGCGCTGTCTTCACGGTACAGGCTGAATATGCGTTCGAGCCGGTGTACTTCGGCGACCGCCATGCGCACCAGCGCTTCGGCGTGGCTGCGATCGGGGTGCAGGATCTGCAACTGGGCGTCGGCACCCAGCGCAACCCCGCGCCAGATGACGGGTTCGGGTATGCGCAAGGCCGCATGCAGTGGCGCAGTGCCCAGCAGGGCGCTGCTGGCTGCCAGGATACCGAGAAATCGGCGGCGGGACGGGGTGGCGGGTGTCATGATGGGGGGACTCCGGCTGGTTGGGGTGCCGCTGGGCGGTCGGCCGCTACGGGCTCGACATAGCGCAGCACATAGTCTTCGGGCATGTCTTCGAAACCCAGGACGCGTCCGCCATGATCCCGTACAAAGGCCTGGGCCTGCTCCAGGTGCTCGAAGGGCAGGGCATCGGGCGCGCCCATGGCACCCACGGTATCGCTTTCGATCACATAGTGGGCGCTGCGGGCATCGATCCAGGCCTCATCGGGCGGGTTGCCATCGACGCCGGCACGACCCATGTCCTGGACATAGATGGCGACGATGGTCTTGGGCTCTTCGGGCAGCAGAGTGTAGGCGAACACCTCGCGTATGGTTGAAAACCACACGGGCTGTTTTTGATCCCGCAGCAGAATCTGGCCCTTGGGCCCGATGTGCTCGACAAGAAACATGCCGCAATAATGGCCGATGGCGTCGTCGGTCATTGCGCTGGGCGCCGGTGGGGGCGAGCCCGTGCCCTGATCGCTGCAGCTTGCGAGCAACAGGGCAACAAGGCCCGTGGCGCCGGCCGCCAGCAGCCTGCGGGTGACCAGTCTGTGCCTCATAGCGCCCTCCGGTTGAACACCCAGGAGGCCAGCGCCAGAGGCAGGGCGATCCACAATAGCTGAACCAGCAGCAGGGTCATGGCCGACAGCGTCACCTGGCCGCTCAGGCCGGCCATGCCTGCGTACATGGCAATATTCTCATGACCGGTCAGGTTGAGCAGGCGATAGACATCGGCCGGGTTGAAGAGCAGGATCACATTGAGGGCCGCATCCGTGATCAGCCGCCCCTGATCGGCCACCAGAATGCCCAGCAGCACCATGTCCTGGATCACCACCAGAAACAGCCATACACCGATGGCCAGGCCCGCGGCCGTTGCACGCTCTTGTACCAGGGCGCTGATCAGGTAGCCCAGTGCCAGAAAACTGGCACCCAGCAGGATGCTGGCTGCAATCAGCAGGCCAAACGGGCCCCAGGCGGCAGGATCGAATTCACCGTGCGCGGCCTGCAGTGCCACCCCCGCCACCCCATAACCCAGGAAAGTGGCCAGCGACAGGGTCGCCAGATGGCCAAGGAACTTGCCGGCCATCACCTGATGGCGCGATACGGGGTAGCTGAGCAGCAAGGCCATGGTGCCGCGGTCGATTTCGCCGACGATCGCATCATACGAAAGCAGCATGGCAATCAGCGGCACCAGAAAGATCGACAGGCTCGAGAGACTGACCACGGTGACGGTCAGGGGGTCGACCTTCACTGAACCCGTGGGTGCACTGCCCAGGAAACCCAGTGACAGGGCCAGCATCGCAAGCAGCAGGGTCACGGCAAGCACCCAGCGATTGCGCAGGCTGTCGCGGATCTCTTTGCGAATCAGGATCAGGGTCGGGCTCATGCATCCTCCCGGTGCAGAAACTGGGCATACATTTCGTCCAGGCCTGGATGGTCGAGTTCCAGGTCGCAAATCCCCGGTATGTCATGCGCGGCCCGCAGGCTTGCGAGTTTGTCGCGTTCGGAACAGTGGCGCTCGAACCGCTGTGCGGCGATCTGGCGCCATTCGGGCAGGGGCTGTGCGGGCGGCGCCTCGAGCGTGATCCGGATGCGTACGGGCAGGTCGGCCTGATGGCGCAACTGGCTGAGGTTGCCATCGGCGATCTTCTGGCCTTTGCGCAGGATGATGGCCCGATCGGCCAGGCCCTCGAGTTCGGCCAGCGCATGGGTGGACAGCAGGATGGCGACCCCCTGATCACGCAGTTCGCGCACGATTTCGTAAAACAGCAGGCGTGAGGCCGGGTCGAGCCCGGAGGTGGGTTCGTCCAGCAACAGGATGCGCGGCTGGCCCAACAGGGCCTGGGCCAGCGCCAGCCGCTGGCGCATGCCCTTGGAATAGCCGCCCACGCGGCGGCGGGCGGCATCGGCGATGCCCACGCGTGACAGCAGGGCCGGATTGCCGGCCGGGCTGAGCCCTTTCAGCCGCGCATAGAACGCCAGCGTCTCGACCCCGGTCTGGGATGGGTACAGGGCCACGGTTTCAGGCAGGTAACCGATGTGCCGTCGGCTCCGGGCGGCTGCAGGGGTGCCCGGGGTTTCGCCCAGTACGCGTACCGTACCCGATTCAGGCCGGATTAGCCCCAGGATGAGTTTGATCAGGGTGCTCTTGCCGGCCCCGTTGTGGCCAGCCAGGATGACGCATTCACCCGGATCCAGATGCAGGCTGACCTGATCGACCGCGTTCAGCGCCCCGTACCGTTTCGTGACGGCGCGCAACTCGATTGGAGAACCAGTGACCGTCATGGCAGGGTCTCGTATTTGTGCCAGGTGCGGGATTCCGGGGCCGTCATCAGTGGTGCGCTGTCGACCACACCACCGGGCAGCAATGCCGGAAATTGGGACTGCGCCCAGCGCACGATGGTGACCGCCGGGCTGTTCAGGAGCAGACGGGCGCTGGGGGCGCGCCAGATGACCTGGTCGATGATGCCGTTGGGCCGGTAGGCCGTATCGCCAATGCCGTCGCCATCCAGGTCGAAGGCGGACAGGTCCGACCAATAATTGCCACGCCCTTCATGTGACCACTCGAGCACACGGGTGCCTACGTACTTGACTTGATTCTGATTCTGCATGAAGGCATTGCCATGGATTTCATTGCCTTCGGAGCCGGTGTAATGGACCCCGGTGGCACAGTCCTGGAAGATGTTGTCTGCCAGAAGATTGAAGTTCGAGTTGTATACGAAGACACATCGGTCGCCCTGCACGATCACATTGCCGGTGATGGTCGAGTCATCCGTGGCATTCAGCAGCAGACCCTGGGCTGCGCTGTCCACCGCGATGTTGTCGGTGACCACGAGGCGGCGCGAAAACATGATCGCATAGCCGATCTCATTGCCCAGTGACACGTTGCCGCTCACCTGGCTATCGTTGGTATACATATAGTGCACGGCATAGCGCAGGTGCCGGAATGTGTTGCCGGCGAACAGGTTTTCGCGGCTGTTGTTCGAGAAAATGCCATCGCGACCTTCGCTGATGTCGTTGTCCAGCACCTTCGAGCCCGGCGCATTCCACACGGTGATGCCGTTGCCGCGTTCGTTCACGCGCAGGCCTGTGTTGCCCACGATGCGATTGTGTTCCACCACGGCATCCTGGGCGCCCCACAGATAGACGCCAACGGAATTGTCCAGAATGTCGTTTTCCACGATGCGGGCGCGGGTGGCGAGCTTGTCGAGAAACACGCCAGCGTCCATGTCCGGCAGGCTCAGGCCGGAATGTCGTATGGTCAGGTGCCTCAGGGTCACGTCGGGGGCCTGTATCCAGACGCTGCGGCCCTTGCGTTCACCCAGGATGTGGGCGCTGCGGTCGGCGGGGCCCTGCAGGGTCAGCGCCTTGTCGATCACCAGGTTGCCGGCATATTCGCCCGCAGCCAGCCGCAGGGTGTCGCCTGGTTCGGCCGCTGCGATGGCCGCCTGCAGGCTGCTGCCTGCAGACACGTCGATGTCGGCTGCCAGGGCCATTCCAGGGGGGCCCGAGAGGGCCGCCCCGGCAGCCAGGACGGCCGCCGCTTTCAGGAATGGGACACTGGCCATGGTGCTCAGGTGTTCTTCGGCTTGACGTTCATCTGGCCGGACATCTCCATGTGCAGCGCGTGGCAGAACCATTGGCAGTAATACCAGTGCACGCCGGGGCGCGATGCGATGAAAGTGACCGAAGAAGTGGCCTGGGGGCCGACTTCCATGGCGATGCCATAGCCGCTGAGCGTGAAGCCGTGAGTCAGGTCTTCGATGCGTTCCATGTTGGTGACGAATACGGTGACCTCATCGCCCTCGTTGACTTCAAAGTTCGACAGGCTGAACACCGGGGCAATGGCGACCATGTAGACCCGCACCTTGTTGCCATCGCGGATCACATTGGCAGCCCCTTCGAGGGTGACCCCGTCTTTTTTGGCCCATTCGCGCGCGTCTTCCCACATCGGATCGTCGCGGTCCCAGATATGCTTGGGCCGAACGATGGAGCGCTTGACCAGCAGGACGTCGTGCGGTTCGGCAAAGCTCGGGCCATCGTGCACCAGCTTCATTTCGTCGCCCGAGATATCGATCAACTGGTCGTTTTCGGGCTTGAGCGGGCCGACATTGAGGAACCGGTCCTTGGAGAACTTGTTCAGGGACATCAGCCACTTGCCATCGGCTTCCTTGGTTTCGCCCATGGTGGTATGGTTGTGTCCCGGTTGATACTGCACATCGATCTTCTGGATGATGGGATCGACCTGTTCGCCCTTGTAGGCGCGTTTGGCCTTGTCGATGTTCCACTTGCACATCTGGCTGTCGATGAACAGCGTGGTGTAGGCATTGCCGCGCCCGTCGAAGGCTGTGTGCAGGGGCCCCAGGCCGAGTTCGGGTTCGGCCACGACCACATCGCGCTCGCTGATCTTGTCGTCGAACAGATCGTCGAGCAGGCGCACGTCGATCACCGTAACGGTGGGCGAGAGCTTGCCATTGAACACCACGTGGATGCCATCGGGTGCTGCATTGCAGCCGTGTGGCGAGTTCGGCACCGGGATGTAGCGGGTGTATCTGGACCCCTTGCGTCCGTCGACCACGGGCACGCCGTTCATCTCGGTGTAGTCGCCATTCTTGACGGCTTCCTCGATGCGCTTGATATTGAAGACCACGGCCCAGTCTTGCTCGTTGGCCGACATCTCGGTGACATTCAGCCCTTTTTCGGAGTTGTAGCACGTGGAGAACGAGTATTTGCCCTGATAATCGGCATCCGTATTGTCAAGGTTGCCGTCGACCAGCACCTGCCACGCGATCTCCATCGTGTCGCCGTCGATGGCGGTATAGATGGCCCAGTAGTTGTCCTTCGGGTTGTCCATGACCGTGCCGTCATTGGGCAGCGGCACGATGTGTTCGCCATTGCAGAACACATAACCCGTGCGCGGATAGCGTTGTGGGCGTAGCCCGTGGATGCCGTCGGCGTTGGGGATTTCAACGACCTTGTCGGTCTTCATCACGTCGCACCGAATGCGTGCGACCCGGGTGTTGGCCTTGTCGTTGACGAAGATGTAGCGCCCGTCGTAGGTACCGTCGGTAAAGGACATGTGGGGGTGGTGCAGGTCACCGTTGGGCAGCACGCCGCCAATGGTTTTCACGAACTCGCGGGTGGCGGGCGTGAGATTGCCATTCAGGATCTTCAGGCTCTCGTTGGTGCGGCCCCAGCCCGTGGCGCTGCACATGTTGAAGACGGGGATGCGCATCAGTTCACGCATGGACGGCAGGCCCAGAATGCGGACCTCGCCGGACTGCCCGCCCGAATTGAAGGCGTAATAGTCGTCGAGTTCGCCCGGTGCGACTTCGACGCTTTGCTGGCCCTTGCTGTCTTTGGCGCTGGCGGTCGTCAGGTGCGTGGCGCCGACTGCAGCAGCGCCGGTGACGGCGGCGGCGCCGAGGAAGCCGCGCCGGCTCAGGATGGGTTTCTCATTGGTGGAGTCTGACATGGAGGTCTCCCTGGGGTTGGATGACATGGCCTGGATGGGCCGCGGCTATGAAGAAGTGGATACTGCGGGGTGATCATCGGCCACGCGTGGACGTACGGTGGGTTTGCGCCGGGCGACGACTTCTCCCGGAATGGCCGTGTCGATCCTGGGCGCCGGCTTGTCCCGCTTGAGCCGGGCATTTTTCTGGATCAGATGCGGGCAGCGCTTTTCATTGTGGTACAGCTGCTGGCAATTCAGGCACTGGATGCACTCATTGGGATTGATGTCCCCTTCGGGGTTGATGGCTTGCACCGGACACTCGATGGCGCACAGTTGGCAGGGGTTGCCGCAGGTCTTGTAGCGGCGCAGCCAGTCGAAGATGCGCAGGCGGGCCGGGATGGCCAGGGCGGCCCCCAGCGGGCACAGGTAGCGGCAATAGAAACGTTCGATGAACAGCCCGGCGAGCAGCAATACCAGGGCAAATACCACGAACGGCCATTCGCGCAGGAACTTCAGGATGATCGCGGTCTTGAAGGGCTCGACCTCGGCGAATTTTTCGGCCAGGCCCAGCTGATACAGCGAGACGCCGAACAGCAACAGGAAGATGATGTACTTCAGGCCGGCCAGACGGGTATTCAGGCCATGCGGCACCTTGATCTGTGGCACGCGCAGCTTCTTTGCCAGCTGGTTGGTGAGTTCCTGCAGGGCCCCGAAAGGGCACAGCCAGCCGCAGAACGCACCCCGATTCCAGAAAATCAGGGACATCGCCGTCGCCACCCAGAGGATGAAGACGATCGGATCCATGAGGAAATATTCCCAGCTGAAATCGGTGCGCAGCGAGGTGGTGAAGGTCAGTACATTGACCACTGACAGCTGCGCTTGGGCATACCAGCCGATCCAGAACAGCGTGAAGAGCAGGAATACGGTGCGGAAGACCTTGTAGAACCGTTCGTGGCGTACCAGCTGGTTCTGGAAGAAGAACACCATGATCAGCGTGATGAGCGCGATCGAGATGATCACGATCTGCACCGTCTTGGCCAGCCAGATCTGTTCCCAGAGTGCCGGGCCCTCATCGTCGTAGAAATCATCGGTTGCCGCACCCTGATCGGCTGCCGTGGCCAGACCCGGTGCCACGGCAGCCGGGCCCGTGCCGGCTGGCGCTGCGGTAACGGCCTGTTGTGTGACCGGCTGGCTGTGGTCCACCGCCATGAAGGCATCAGGCAGTTGATAATCGAGCACGAAGGTCGTGAAGGCCTTTTCCTTCACGCTGATCACGCGTTGCACGGTCAGTTGCAGGCGCCAGGGTTCGGTGGGGTCGAAATCGGCATCTTCAGGTACGGTGAACAGGGCGATTTCCTTGAAGCCCGGCGCGCCGGCGGCCATCAGATCGGCGAGCCGCTGATGGTCGAGATCGGTGAAGCGAAAGCCGTTCTCGTTCTGGATGATTTCGATACGATCGAACACGCCGCCACGTACGTAGCCCGAGCCCTTGAACGAGTACGGCCCATTGCCGGCCACCAGAATGGCCTGCTGATCCGGCTTGAGGCGATCGCGCAGATAGTTGTATTCGCTGTCGCCCAGCAGGCTGCGGCCGATGGTCGGCACGCTGACCGGTGCGACGTACAGGTCGATGAACGTGTCGTCCGGGTCACCTTCTTCGGGATGATCGATGGCGCCCTGGCGGCCGCTTTTCACAAAGGCCTCATTCACATCGGCCACGGAGACGAACAGGTGGCCGACGGCGCCGTCGGCCAGCAGGGCATCCCAGGACTCGGTGCCGGTCTTGCTCATGTCGATGACTTTGTGCACCACCGGGGCGCTGTCCAGGGGGCTTTCCTGGCCGATGTGGTAGCGCCGCGCCAGCACCCTCACCGAGCGCGTGATGCTGTCGCCCACCACCATCAGGGTCACCGTGGCGCCGCTGACGATGTCGACCGGTGGCGGATCGCCGGGGCGGGGCGGGTTCTTGATGTAGTTCTTGCCGATGTAGCCGTCGATGAAGTGCTGGACCTTGGATTCTGGAATGCCGATGAGCACGATGGGCTCATGGTGCTCGACCAGTTTGGCAGCGACAATTTCGCCCTCGAGCGACAAGCCGATGAGGACGTCGATCGGCTTGCTGGAATAGCCGCGGGTGTTGACGATATCCGATGTCAGGTAAACATAGCCCAGAAGCCTGTCGCCCGCGTATGCGCGTGCGATCGGGGGGTCGCCCTCGGCTGGCCCCAGCCGGTCTGCGCCAGGAAATATCTCGGCGGGACTGACCTTGGTGAGAAAGTTGCCCAGGCGCGGCCCCTTGACCTGGGCTGTGCCGGAGATGCCGAACCTGAAGGCTTGCTGTTTGGGTGATTCGCTGGGCGCCTGGGTCTGCGCCAGGCTGGCGGACGAAATGATCGACGCAAGGCACAAGAGCGCCGCAGACAGAAATCCGAGTCGACCCTGAAATAATACTTTGAGCATGAGAAATCCGCCAGTCGGCAAAAGCATGCGGGTATAGTAGCGTTCTGTCGCATGCTCAGTCTTGCGCCAGATCAAGACCAGAGCTTATTTGCTGCGCGGGCGACGGCTGACTGCGGGGTGATTGGCGATGTGAAACCGCAACGGGCGGTTGGCCCATTCGGGGCCGGCGTAGTCCACGCCGATGCGCGGGCTGCTGACGATATGCGCCGGCGCTGGCGCCTGGTCGCGCGCCAGCCACAGCGTGTCGCCGCAGATGTCCAGGCCGTAGTGTTCCATGCTGATGCCCATTGCCCGACACAGGCGTCCCGGCCCGTTGGTGGCGGTGTCCAGCCCCTGTACCGGCGCCAGTGCGCGCAACAGCACAGCGGTGCCGCTGCCTTCGGGCCCGGTGACGATGTTCATGCAATGGTGCATACCGTAGATCAGATAGACGTACAGGTGCCCGGGCGGACCGAACATCGCGCGGGTTCGCGGTGTGCGTCCACGGGCGGTGTGGGCGGCCAGATCGCCCGGGCCCAGATAGGCCTCGACCTCGACGATCCGGCCCATGCGTTCGTGCCCGTCGATTTGGTGTACCAGCAGGCAGCCCAGCAGATCCCGGGCCACCTGTACGGCCGGGCGATCATAGAAATGGTGCGTCAGGCGTTGCCGGCGGCCCTGCAGGGCATCGCCGGCGGTGCGCAATTTGTCGAGCGGATCGCGGCCCGGCATGCTCAGGCCTGGCCCACCCGGGCCGCCAGTTGATCCAGCAGGCGTGATTTGTCGGCTGCGGGCAGAAACGATGCACGCAGGCTGTTGGCCATCAGCGTGACCAGTTCGTCGTGTGAAAGCTCGAGTGCGCGTGCTGCAGCCACGTAGTTGTCGAGCAGATAGCCGCCAAAATAGGCAGGATCATCGGAGTTGAGCGTGATGCAGGCGCCTGCGCGCAGCATGCGCGCCAGATTGTGATCTTCGAGCCGTTCGACGACCCCCAGTTTCAGGTTGGACAGCGGGCAGACCGTGAGCGGGATCTGCCTGTGGATCAGTTCCTGAAGCAGTTCCGGGTCTTCGCTGCTGCGCACACCGTGATCGATACGCTCGACGTTCAGTATCTCGAGGGCCTGGCGCACATAGCCGGCCGGGCCTTCTTCACCGGCGTGGGCGACCCGATGAAAACCCAGTTCGCCGCAGCGGGTGAAGACGCGCGCGAATTTCTCGGGCGGGTTGTCGCGCTCGGCCGAATCGAGCCCCACGCCAATCCATAGATCCTGATAGGCCTCGCGCAGCGGCAGGGCAGCTTCGAGGGTGTCCATGGCCTCGCGCTCACTGAGATGGCGCAGGAAACTGAGCAGCAGGCCGCTGCTCAGGCCCCAGTCCTGCCGCGCCTGGCGCAGCGCCGAAGCCAGGCCGGCAAACACCACTTTGATGGGAATGCCGCGTGACGTATGTGTCTGCGGATCGAACATGATTTCGGCATGCACCACCCCGTCGGCGCGCGCCCGCTGCAACCAGGCCATGGCCAGGTCATGAAAATCCTGTTCCGTGCACAGAACGCCTGCGCCCGCATAGTACAGGTCCAGAAAGGATTGCAGATCGGTGAATCGATAGGCGTTGCGTACGGCCTGAACATCGGGCCAGGGCAGGGACAGGCCGTTGCGCCGGGCCAGGTCGAACATCAGTTCGGGTTCGAGTGTGCCTTCGATGTGTACGTGCAGTTCGGCCTTGGGCAGCTTGCGCAGCCAGTGGCGCAGGTCGGTATCGTGGGCTGGCAGGGTCATGGCGGATTCGGGCGGGCTTGCGTGCTGGCATTATAGCGGCTGTGCAAGGCCGGGTATCCCGAGTAGACTGTCTCACAAGGTGGTTTGGCAGAGGGGTGAGTCATGGCACATGCAGCGATGGCGTCGGGGCCAGCGGCAACTGACAATCTGGTGCCCGACCTGCCGGCGCACAACCTGTTCGAAGCCTGTCCGGCGCTGGTCGAGGCGGTGCGGCGCACCGTGGGCGAGCAGGCGTTGCCCGATCTGCAGGCCTGGGGCCGGCGCCTCGGCAAGCCCGAGCTCTTCCGGCTGGCGGCGCAGGTCAATCGCAGCGGCCCGGTCCTGCATGCGTACGATCGGCTGGGGCGGCGTGTCGATGAGATTGAATTTCCGCCCGGCTGGCATGAGTTCCTGTCGCTGGCCTTTGCCCAGGGCATGCATGGCAGCGCCTGGACCGAACCTGGCCCTGGGGCGCATGCCCTTCGTGCAGCGCATTACCTCTTGCATGGGCAGGTCGAGGCCGGCTCGCTGTGTCCCATCACCATGACCAGTGCAGCCATCCCCTTGCTGGCCCGCGAAGACTGGTTTGCAGACATCCAGCCGCTATTGGCCAGCCGGGCGTATGACGCCACCGATCAGCCCCTGTCGCACAAACAGGGGATGATGGTCGGCATGGGTCTGACCGAAAAACAGGGCGGTACGGATCTGCGCCGCAACCGTACCCGCGCGAGGGCCGCCGAAGCAGGCTGGTTCCAGCTCACGGGCGAGAAATGGTTCATGTCATCGCCCACGTCGGATGCGCATCTCGTGCTCGCCCTCGACGGCGAACGGCATTCCTGCTTCTATGTGCCACGCTGGGGGCCGGACGCGCAGCGCAACGCCATACGTGTGCTGCGCCTGAAAGACAAGTTGGGCAACCGCTCCAATGCCAGCGCCGAAGTGGTGTTCGAGCAGGCCTGGGGGCGGCGGGTGGGCGAACCGGGCCGGGGTATCGCCACGCTGATCGAAATGGCTTCCTATACGCGCATGGACTGTGTGCTCGGCAGTACCGCGCTGTTGCGCCAGGCGCTGGTGCAGGCCATCCACCATGCCCGGCAGCGTCAGGTCTTCGGCCAGGTGCTGATCCGGCAGCCGCTGATGCAGCAATTGCTGGCCGATGTCGCGCTCGAGTGCGAGGCTGCGATCCTGCTGTGCATCCATCTTGCGCAGGCCTTCGATGCACCGGACGAGGCCAGCCAGTTCCTGCGTCGACTGCTCACACCAGCCGCCAAGTTCCGGATCTGCAAGCGGGTGATCGAGGCCACGGCCGAATGCATGGAGGTCTGGGGGGGCAATGGCTATATTGAAGATGGCCCCATGGCGCGTCTTTATCGCGAGGCACCCGTCAATTCCATCTGGGAAGGTTCGGGCAACGTCATGGGTCTGGACGTGCTGCGGGCTGCGCAGCGTCACCCCCAGGCCATGGAGGCATTTCTCACGGGGCTTGCCCGTGCCCATGACGAACCTGCGCTCCGGGATGGGGTGGCCCAGCTGCGCGCATTGCTCGCCTTGCCACCCGAAACACTCGAGCGCCATGCCCGACGGGTGGCCGATGGCCTGATCCTGCTGGTTCAGGCAGACCTGATGTGGCGTCATGCACCAGAATGGCTTGCGCGGGCCTTTACCGACAGCCGCCTGGCGGCAGGCGGCAGTGTGCTGTATGGCGCAGGCGCGGTCGAACTGCCGGCCGGGCGCCTTCTGGCACGTGCCTGGCCAGACTGAAATCATGTTCCGAAGCGTCGGCCGGCCTGAGCTGCGGCGCGCTGCGCGGGCTGGATCCCCACACGCCGGATCCGTATACAATAGGGCGCTTTGGCTTCACCGGCTGTGGCCGCACGTGCCCATGCGCCTGTTGCTCCTTTCTGTGGTTCTGTGCCTGGCAAACGGTGTCTGGGCCGCCGGGTCGTACCCCTTGTCGGGGCGGGTCGTGAGCGTCTCGGACGGTGACACGCTCACACTGCTGGCCGATGGGCAACGGCAGCGTGTACGTCTTGCCAGCATCGATGCACCCGAAACAGGCCATGGCCGCACGCGTCCGGGCCAGCCTTTCGGGCAGGCCGCACGACGCGCGTTGGCCGCCCTGGTGGCCGGCCAGACCTTGACATTGGCCTGCTACGAGCAGGATCACTATGGGCGCGAGATCTGCGATGTGCCGCTGTCCGGTGGGTCGACTGCGAATCGGCAACTGGTCGCCCAGGGGCTGGCCTGGGCAAATCGACAGGGGGGCGGAAAATATCTGCGTGATGTGCAGATGCCGGTGCTCGAGGCCCGGGCGCGCGAGCAGCGTCTGGGCCTGTGGCAGCAAGCGCATGCCGTGCCGCCCTGGGAGTGGCGCTGGAAATGCTGGAACGCTCTTGAAACCGGGGCTTTTGCCCCGATCTGCTGAACATGACCATCAAAGTATTTGACCTTTCCTGCGAACACGACCATCTCTTCGAGGGCTGGTTCGCTTCGGCACAGGCCTTCGAAGACCAGCAGGCCCGTGGCCTGGTGCGTTGCCCGGTGTGCCAGAGCATGCAGATCACGCGCAGGGTCTCGGCGCCACACCTGAACGTCAGCCACCTGCGCGAGCAGGTGCCGGCCAAGGGCCAGCATGCGCAACCCCAGGGCCGTGCCGCGGTGGCCGCCCCTTCGGTCAGCCAGCTCAGCCAGATGCAGGCCGAAGTCCTGCGTCAGATGCGTCGCATTCTGCAGCAGAGCGACGACGTGGGCCGCGGGTTTGCCGACGAGGCCCGGCGCATGCACGAAGGCGAGATCGCCGAACGGCCGATTCGGGGCACGGCCACCGCAGAAGAATGCAAGGAACTGGTCGAAGAGGGCATATCCATCATGCCCATCCCCGAATTTCTCGACGACGACCGCCTGCAGTAGCCATCTGGCCTGATTTCATCAGCAGATCCGAGCCCGCCAGCAGGCGATGGGCCTGCAAGCGGGCTGGCGTGTCTAGTTGACGCGGCTGCGGTACTCGTGCGTACGCGTGTCGATTTCGATCCGGTCGCCAATGTTGCAGAACAGGGGGACGGCAATTTCAAAATCCGTGGAGATTCTGGCGGGCTTGAGTACCTTGCCCGACGTGTCGCCCTTGACGGCCGGCTCGGTGTAGGTGATCTCGCGCACGATGATGGTCGGCAGTTCGATCGAGATGGCGCGCCCCTCGTAGAACACGACCTGTACCGTCATGCCTTCTTCGAGGTAGTTCAGCGCATCGCCCATGCTGTCGGCCTCGACCTCGTGCTGGTTGTATTCTTCGTCCATGAAGACGTACATGGGCTCGGCATAGTACGAATAGGTGCACTCTCTGTTTTCGAGTACGACCAGTTCGAATTTCTCGTCGGCCTTGTAGACCAGTTCGCTGGCTGTACCGGTGAGCAGGTTCTTGAGTTTCAGCCTGACGACAGCCGCATTGCGACCCGATTTGTTGTATTCGGATTTCTGCACGACCAGGGGGTCGTTGCCGACCATGATGACATTGCCAACGCGCAGTTCCTGTGCGGTTTTCATAAGGTGGGGCTCCGGGGATGAGTGCCCCGAATGCAGATCCATGTGTCGAGGCAGGGCTAAGAACAACCAACTATTCTAGCGCGTTTCCCGATGCTGCACGCAAAACGCCAGCAGGCGTGTGACCAGATCGTCCTGTGCAGCCAGTGCCTTGCAATGCCGTTGGGCCTGCAACTGCCAGGCCTGCCAGGCCGCGGGACGCAGCGCCTGCCGTACCGCCTCGACAAGCTCGCCCGGGTGCCGACCGTTCCAGGCGTTCTGCAGTTGCGTGGCCTCTGGAGTCAGTGGCAATATGTCCAGCCAGGCGCGCAGCTTGGCCAGATGCGCCTGATCGGTCTGCGGATACAGTTGCCAGACCAGCGGCCGCGCTGCCCAGATGGCGCGCACCAGCGAGTCTTCGCCGCGCACGAAATTCAGGTCGCAGCACCAGAGAACCTCGTCGAAGCGGGCCTGGGGCACGAAAGGGATGGCGTGTACCCGTAGCGAACCCTCATCGTGCAGGCCTTGGGGCGTGCCGCCGGGCACCAGCAGCCAGACGGGTTCGGCCTGTTGCGACAGGGCCGCCTGCAGGCTGGCCATGGGTGCCTGTGGATACGCGAAGAGCAGAACGCAGCGGGTCTGCGGCGTCAATTCGCTGGTGTCCAGCCCCGTCAGGGCATGGAGCCGCTGGCGTCTGTCCTGCCGGTGGGCCCGGTCTCGGCGTGCGAGCAGCCCGGATTCACGCAACAACCCGCCGCTGGCCGGCGTGAACCCTGGAAAGTAGAAATATTTGATGGCACCGCTGGCTTGAGGGGATGGCAGGCCATGGCAGCGTGCTGTCCAGGTTTCGGCGCTCAGATATTCGAGATTGACCCACAGGCTGTCCTGGGTGACGATGCGTGCCTGGTAGGGTACGGGCAGGGTGCAGCCGAAGGCCTCGAGCACGACCCCGTGGCGGGGCGGCATGGCCTGGCACGCCTCGGCCCACGAGCCCACATGCACGCTGTCCACGCGCTGCCCGGACAACCGCACGTCCAGCGCCGGCACGAGTTGCGCCAGCGTGCTCAGGCGATCGATCCAGAGGCGCACCGCATACCCTCGGCTGGCCAGTTGCCGGGCCAGCCGCCAGCAGACACCGGCGTCGCCGTAGTTGTCGATAACCTGGCAGAAAACATCGAACGCAAGTCGGGCCGTGGCCCCAGGTGCCGTCATCAGTGCAGTTGTACGGGATCCGGATCGATGCTTTCGGGCAGTTCGGGGTGCTGCATTTCACCGGCCATGTTCGGAAAGAACGGTGTGCCGCAGTCTTCACAGACTTCGCAGTGTTCGAGGCCGGGCACGCGGCGCACCGTCTGTATGCCGCATTCATGCAGCAGGGCCATGATGGCTGCGCTGGTATCGACCGCGTCCGGAGCGTCGTCAGGGTGAGCCTCTTCGCGGCTGAGCGTGGGCCACACGCAGCCGTAGATCACGTCATCGTGATCCTGCATGCTGAAGCCGATACGGTACTCTTCGATGCTGTTGTCGCCGCAGGCCACCAGAGCTGCCCGCAGGGCGGTGGCGGGCAGGTTGGCGGCTGTCTGCAGCCAGGTCGCCGCCGCTTTCAGGGTGATGGGCCGAATGTTCTGGTCTGCCTGGCGTGTGCTGCTGTAGTAGGCATCTGGTGCCGGGTACTCGACCTGGCAGCCGGTGAATACGGGCTCGAGAATCTGCGTACAGCCCGTGGCCCACTGTTGCCGGGTGGATTCCAGCAGGTCTGCGGCACGCAGTGGCTCGGTCTGCCACCTGAAAATGGCTTCGCCTTCTGGCACCACCACACAGCCGATCAGAAAAAAGGCATCGGCCAGAAGCTCGCCGACTTCCTGGTCGAGCTTCAATGCAGGCCAGTCACGCTGCGTGTCCAGTGCACACCGGGCAAGGCTCTGGGCCCAGTTGCGGGTGCCGTGAAAGGTGCGCGGCAGGTGTTCGAAGCGCAGGAAACGCGGGAAAAAGCAGAAGCGGGCGTTGTCCTGGAAGACTGTCTTGGCCAACAGATCGGACAGGGCCTGGTGGATGTCCTTGCCGAACGTGCCTGCCGGCAACTGGTACCGTGTCCAGGCCAGCATGGGCGCCGAAAACAGCAAGCCCTGCCATGCCTGGCCGCCGGCGTCGAACTGCAGGGATTCGGAGCAGGACTCGGCCAGGTCGACCAGGGACTCGTACCCCGGTGCCTGTTGCTCCATCATGTACTCGAGCGCTTTCTCGGTATGGTGATTGTGGCGTGCCGACAGGGTCTTGACCAGGGTGTCGGCGAGATGGCCCTCCCACCAGGCCTCTTCGAGGCGTGAACGGGATCGGGCATGGGCATGGGCGAGCGCGACCAGTGCTTGGGCGCGTCGTGTCAGGGAAGCAGATCGGTCAGGCATGGCACCGCAGCAGGTTGTACGTTGCCGCTAGTGTACCGCGGCCACGATGTCGTGGACCCCGTGGCCGCGCAGCCCGCTTCAGGCACTCACCGTGTCGGCGACGGCGGTGTAGTCTTCGAGGCGATCGAAGTTCATGTAGCGATAGATCGCCTCGCCCTCGGCAGCGAGCAGGCCCGTGTGCTCGAGGTACTCGGCCCGTGTCGGAATACGCCCCAGCCGCGAGCAGATGGCCGCCAGTTCGGCCGAGCCCAGAAAGACATTGGCATTCTTGCCCAGCCGGTTGGGGAAATTGCGGGTGCTCGTGGAAAACACGGTGGCGCCTTCGCGCACCTGGGCCTGATTGCCCATGCACAATGAGCAGCCCGGCATTTCCATGCGCGCGCCGGCGGTACCAAACGTGCCGTAGTGGCCTTCTTTGGTCAGTTCGCCGGCATCCATCCTGGTGGGTGGCGCCACCCACAGCCTCGATGGCAGGTCGCGCTGCCCCTGCAGCAGCCTGGCGGCTGCGCGGAAGTGGCCGATATTGGTCATGCAGCTGCCGATGAAGACCTCGTCGATGGGTGTGCCGGCAACATCCGAAAGCGTCTTCACATCATCCGGGTCGTTCGGGCAGGCCACGATCGGTTCGGTGATGTCGGCCAGGTCGATCTCGATGACGGCCGCGTATTCGGCATCCGCATCGGGTGCCAGCAGTTGCGGGTCATCCAGCCAGGCCTGCATGTTCTGGATGCGGCGCGACAGGGTATGGGCATCTTCATAGCCATTGGCGATCATCCACTTGAGCAGCGTGATATTGCTGTTCAGGTACTCGATGATGGGCTCTTTGTTCAGGCGCACCGTGCACGCGGCCGCCGAGCGCTCGGCCGACGCGTCGGAGAGTTCGAAAGCCTGCTCGATCTTGAGATCGGGCAGCCCTTCGATTTCGAGGATACGCCCCGAAAAGACATTTTTCTTGCCTTTTTTCTCGACCGTGAGCAAACCCGCACGGATGGCGTACAAGGGGATGGCATTGACCAGGTCCCGCAGGGTGACCCCGGGCTGCATGTCGCCCTTGAAGCGCACAAGCACCGATTCCGGCATGTCCAGCGGCATGACGCCGGTGGCTGCCGCAAACGCAACCAGCCCGGAGCCGGCTGGAAAGCTGATGCCGATCGGGAAGCGGGTGTGCGAATCGCCGCCCGTACCCACCGTATCGGGCAGCAGCATGCGGTTCAGCCACGAGTGGATGATGCCATCGCCGGGGCGCAGTGACACGCCGCCGCGGGTGCTGATGAAGGCCGGCAGTTCGTGGTGGGTCCTGACGTCTACGGGCTTGGGGTAGGCGGCCGTGTGACAGAAGGACTGCATCACCAGGTCGGCCGAAAAACCGACGCAGGCCAGGTCCTTGAGTTCATCACGCGTCATGGGGCCGGTGGTGTCCTGGCTGCCCACCGATGTCATGCGCGGTTCGCAGTAGGTACCTGGGCGCACGCCCTGGCCTTCGGGCAGGCCACATGCACGCCCCACCATTTTCTGTGCCACGGTGTAACCCTTGCCGGTATCATCGGGTGCTTCGGGAAGCCGGAACAGCGTGGTGGGCGGCAGGCCCAGCGCAGTGCGCGCACGCGCCGTGAGGCCGCGTCCGATGATGAGCGGGATCCGCCCGCCTGCGCGGACTTCATCGAGCAAAACCTCGGACTTGAGTGAAAATCGGGCGATGACCTGGCCGTCCTTGAGGACAGTGCCTTCAAATGGACGCAGTTCGATCGTGTCGCCCATGTGCATGTTCGAGACGTCCAGTTCGATGGGCAAGGCGCCCGAGTCTTCCATGGTGTTGTAGAAGATGGGTGCGATCTTGCCGCCCAGGCATACGCCACCATAGCGCTTGTTGGGCACGAAAGGGATGTCCTCGCCGGTGTGCCAGATCACCGAGTTCGTTGCCGACTTGCGCGATGAACCCGTGCCGACCACGTCGCCCACATAGGCGACCAGATGGCCGCGCGCCTTGAGCTCATCGATCAGTTGGATGGGGCCGACCTGGCCCGGCGCGTCGGGCTGGATGCCCTCGCGCGGGTTCTTCAACATGGCCAGGGCGTGCAAGGGGATGTCGGGGCGGCTCCAGGCATCGGGTGCGGGCGACAGGTCGTCGGTGTTGGTCTCGCCGGTGACCTTGAACACCGTGAGGGTCAGGCTTTCGGGGACATCGGGCCGGCTGGTGAACCACTCGGCATCCGCCCAGCTTTGCAGCACTTCGCGTGCCAGGGCATTGCCGGCCTGGGCCTTCTCTTCGACGTCATGAAAGGCGTCGAAGACCAGCAGGGTTTTCTTCAACCCCTCGGCGGCGGTAGCGCCGACCCCGGGGTGATCGAGCAATTCGATCAGGGCGCCGATATTGAAGCCGCCCAGCATGGTGCCCAGCAGTTCCGTGGCCTGCCGGGCGTCGATGAGTGGGCAGGTTTCGTGGCCGTGCGCCAGCGCCGCCAGATAAGAGGCCTTGACCTGCGCTGCGTCATCCACCCCGGCAGGTACCCGATGGGTGAAGAGGTCCAGCAGGAAGGCTTCTTCGCCAACGGGCGGGTTCTTGAGCAGATCGATGAGGTCGGCGGTCTGTCGGGCTGTCAGGGGAAGGGGAGGAATGCCGATCGCGGCACGGGCGGCCGCTTCGCGGCGGTAGGAGTCAAGCATGGAAAGCCCCGGGGCAGGTTGTGGAATCGGCGCCATTGTAGGGCAAGCCGGTCATGTCGGCAACAGTCTTATATAAGATATAAGACTGTTGCCGTGTTCATGACGAACCTGGCGACGGGCCAGTCGTGCGGACTGCTACCCGCATCCGGGCAGAGGCGCCGCGCTGTCGGAAGGGCCGTGATGGCTGCAGGCGGGCTCAGCGGGCGAGCAGATCCTGATACTCGGGGTGGCGGCGCATGTACGCCGCCACGTAAGAGCAGGTGGGGCGTACCGACCAGCCCTGGGCACGCGCGGTTTCGAGCCCCGTGCGCACCAGGTCCGCCGCCACACCGCGCCCGCCCACCGCGGGCGGGACTTCAGTGTGATGGAACGTCGCGACGCCATCGCGCAGCGCGTACTCGAGCACGCAGACGTGGCCGGCCTCGACGTGCACGAAGCGTCGTGCCGCAGGCTCGTGGGTGACTGCCCGGGCGCCGGCGTGTGCTGGATCAGATGACATACAGGTCGACGTATTCTTGCACCGGCATGGCCTCGAGCCTGGCCTGGTCGAGGGACACATCCAGGATGCGCTGCTGCTGACGCTCGGGAAACTGGCGCGCCAGATTGATGCGGAACTTGTCTTCGAGCAGCGGGATGCCCTCGGCTCGGCGCCGCTTGTGGCCGATGGGGTACTCGCACACGATCTCGTCGAGCGTCGTGCCGTCGTTGAATTCGACTGTCAGGGCGTTGGCGATCGAGCGCTTTTCGGGATCGTGGTAGTCGCGCGTGAAGGCGGGGTCTTCGACGCAGACCATTTTGTCGCGCAGGGTGTCGATGCGCGGGTCTGCCGCCACGCTGTCTTCGTAGTCGGCGGCCGTGAGACGCCCGAACAGAATCGGTACGGCGACCATGTACTGGATGCAGTGGTCGCGATCGGCCGGGTTGTGCAGCGGGCCCTTCTTGTCGATGATGCGGATGCAGGCCTCATGGGTGCGAATGGTGATCTTGCGGATGTCTTCGGCGCTCTTGCCGGTTTCCTTGAGCCGCTCGTGGATCTGCATCGCACACTCGACAGCCGTTTGCGAGTGGAATTCGGCCGGGAACGAAATCTTGAACAGCACGTTTTCCATCACGTACGTGCCGTAGGGCCGCTGGAACTTGAACGGCTGGCCCTTGAAGAGCACATCGTAGAAACCCCAGGTCGGTGCAGTCAGTACCGACGGGTAGCCCATTTCGCCCGTGCGTGCGATCAGGGCCAGGCGCACGGCGCGGCTGGTGGCATCGCCCGCCGCCCAGGACTTGCGGCTGCCCGTGTTGGGGGCATGACGATACGTACGCAGGCTTTGGCCATCGACCCAGGCGAGCGAGACCGCATTGATGATTTCCTCGCGTGACAGGCCCAGCATCTGCGCCACGACCGCCGTGGAAGCGACTTTGACCAGCACCACGTGATCGAGCCCGACCTTGTTGAACGAGTTTTCCAGGGCAATGCAACCCTGGATTTCGTGGGCCTTGATCATCGCCTCGAGCACGTCGCGCATGGTCAGGGGCGCCTTGCCCGCTGCCACGGCCGTACGTGAAAGCCAGTCGGCCACCGCGAGGATGCTGCCGAGGTTGTCGGACGGGTGGCCCCATTCGGCGGCCAGCCAAGTGTCGTTGAAGTCGAGCCAGCGGATCATCGCGCCGATGTTGAAGGCGGCCTGCACCGGGTCGAGCTGGAACTGGGTGCCGGGCACCTTGGCGCCATTGGGCACCTGGGTACCGGGCACGACCGGCCCCAGCAGTTTGCGGCAGGCCGGGTATTCGAGCGCCTCGAGCCCGCAGCCCAGGGTGTCGATCAGGCAGTTGCGCGCGGTTTCCAGGGCCAGGGCACTGTCGATCCGGTAGTCGAGCACGTAGTCGACGATATCCACCAGAACCTGATCGGGCTGGGGGCGGACGTTGGAAATAGTCGCAGACATAAGGTTTCCTTTGAAGAGTTGCGGCTTATTTGCGTTTCGCCAGCGGAACGAACTTGAGATCTTCAGGCCCTGTGTAGTTGGCCGTGGGGCGAATGATCTTGTTGTCGACCCGCTGTTCGAGGATGTGCGCCGACCAGCCGGCGGTGCGGGCAATCACGAACAGTGGTGTGAACATGGCCGTGGGCACGCCCATCATGTGATAGGACACGGCGGAGAACCAGTCGAGATTGGGGAACATTTTCTTGCTGTCCCACATCACGGTCTCGAGACGCTCGGCGATGTCGAACATCCGGGTCGAACCCGCCTGCTTGGACAGGCGCTTTGCAACGGCCTTGATCACCTGGTTGCGTGGATCGGAGACGGTATAGACCGGGTGCCCGAAGCCTATGATGACCTCTTTGGCCTCGACCCGCCTGCGGATGTCGGCCTCGGCCTCGTCTGCGCTGTCGTAGCGTTTCTGGATCTCGAAGGCGACCTCGTTGGCACCGCCGTGCTTGGGGCCGCGCAGGGCGCCGATCGCCCCGCAGATGGCCGAGTACATGTCCGAGCCCGTGCCGGCAATGACCCGCCCGGCGAAGGTGGAGGCATTGAATTCATGCTCGGCGTACAGGATCAGCGAGGTGTGCATGGCCCGTACCCAGTCGTCGCCGGGTGTCTCGCCATGCAGCAGATGCAGGAAATGCCCGCCAATGCTGTCATCATCGGTTTCGACCTGGATCACGCGGCCGTTGTGGCTGTAGTGATACCAGTACAGCAGGGCGGAACCCAGGCTGGCCATCAGCCGGTCGGCAATGTCGCGTGCATCGGGCGCGTTGTGGTCGTCTTTTTCGGGCAGCACGCAACCCAGCGCCGATGCGGCCGTGCGCATGACGTCCATGGGATGGCTGGCCGCCGGCAGGGACTCGAGCACGGTCTGCACCTGCAGGGGCAGGCCACGCAGACGGCGCAGCTTTTCTTTGTAGGCTGCCAGTTCGACCTTGTTGGGCAGTTTGCCATGAATGAGCAGATGCGCGACTTCTTCGAATTCGCAGGCTTCGGCGATATCGAGAATGTCATAACCCCGGTAATGCAGGTCATTGCCGCTGCGGCCCACCGTGCACAGGGCCGTGTTGCCGGCCGCGACACCCGAGAGGGCAACGGACTTCTTGGGTTTGAAGCCCGCCGCGGGCGCAGCTTCGTTCGACGTCGGGGTATTGGCGGGAGATTTCTTGCTTGCCATGGTGTAGGGTCTCCTGGTAGGCATGGGCAGTGTGTGACGCCCAGATGAATGTCACTTGCCCTTGCCTTGCTGAAACAGGGCATCGAGCTGCTGCTCGTAGCGGTGGTAACCGATCCGGTCGTAGAGTTCTTCGCGCGTCTGCATGAGATCGATCACGTTCTTCTGGTGGCCGTCGCGGCGGATGGCTTCGTACACCGTCTCGGCCGCCTTGTTCATGGCGCGGAACGCCGACAGCGGGTAGAGCACGATGTCGACGCCGGCGCTGGCCAGTTCATCGACCGAGAACAGCGGGGTCTGGCCGAATTCGGTGATGTTGGCCAGTACCGGGACCGGCAGTGCCTGAGAAAATCGGCGATAGGTATCGAGATCGTACGAGGCTTCGGCAAAGATGGCATCGGCGCCTGCCTCCACGCAGGCGTGGGCCCGCTCGAGCGCGGCGTCCACGCCATCGACGGCGATGGCGTCGGTGCGTGCGATGAGGTAGAAATCCGTATCGGTGCGCGCATCGGCGGCCGCCCTGACACGATCGGCCATTTCTTCGGTGGTGACGATTTCCTTGCCGGGGCGATGGCCGCAGCGCTTGGCGCCGACCTGGTCCTCGATATGGCAGCCGGCTGCGCCAAACTTGATCAGCGACTTGACGGTACGCGCGATGTTGAAGGCCGAGGGTCCGAAGCCCGTGTCGATATCCACGAGCAGCGGCACGTCGCAGACATCGGTGATGCGGCGGATGTCGGTGAGCACGTCGTCGAGCGTGTTGATGCCCAGATCCGGCATGCCCAGCGAGCCGGCTGCGACACCCCCGCCGGAAAGATAGATGGCACGGTAGCCGGCGCGTTTCGCCAGCAGGGCATGGTGGGCATTGATGGTGCCGATGACTTGCAGGGGCGATTCGTCTTTGAGCGCCTGGCGCAGCAGGGCGCCAGGTGAGGTCGGTCGGGTCATGACGGGGTCTCCGGGTTATTTGAGCAGGTCGGCCACGCCGTCGCGCTCTTCGAGCAGTTCGTTCAGCGTGTGATCCATGCGCTCGCGCGAGAAGGCGTCGATATCCAGCCCTGCGACGCGGGTGTATTCGCCGCCTTCGGTGATCACGGGCACGCCATAGATGATGCCTTCGGGAATGCCATACGAGCCGTCGGAGGGTACGCCCATCGTAACCCACTGGCCCTGGCTGCCCAGCATCCAGTCGCGCACATGGCAGATGGCGGCGTTGGCGGCCGATGCGGCCGAGGACAGGCCGCGGGCTTCGATGATGGCCGCGCCGCGCTTGCCGACTGTGGGGATGAAGGTATCGCGGATCCAGGCCTCGTCGTTGATCAAGGCCTGCACGGGCTGGCCGTCGATGGTCGCAAAGCGGGTGTCGGGATACATGGTGGGCGAGTGGTTGCCCCAGACGACCAGCTGGCGGATGTCGGCCACGGCCTTGCCGGTCTTTGCAGCGATCTGCGACAGGGCGCGGTTGTGGTCCAGGCGCAGCATGGCCGTGAAGTTCCTGGCCGGCAGGTCGGGCGCGGATTTCATCGCAATGTAGGCATTGGTATTTGCCGGATTGCCCACGACCAGCACCTTGACATTGCGGCTGGCCACTTCGTTCAGGGCTTTGCCCTGGGCCGTGAAGATCTGCGCGTTGACCTGCAGCAGATCCTTGCGTTCCATCCCCTTGCTGCGGGGCCGGGCGCCCACCAGCAGGGCGATGTCGGCGTCCGCAAAGGCCGTGCGTGGATCGCTGTGCGCGCTCATGCCGGCCAGGAGTGGAAAGGCGCAGTCCTCGAGCTCCATCATCACCCCCTTGAGTGCCTGCTGGGCGCGTTCATCGGGAATCTCGAGCAATTGCAGGATCACGGGCTGGTCCGGGCCAAGCATGGCACCCGAAGCGATGCGAAAAAGCAATGCATAGCCGATCTGGCCAGCGGCTCCGGTGACAGCAACACGCATGGCGGGTTTGGTCATGGTTTTCTCCGATTGAATGAGGGGGTTGGCCGGAAGGCGCGAAAAAGGTTAGTGTATTCCACTATTGTTCGTCAAGGGTCTTATATCTTATATAAGACAGAAGAGTGTTGGACAGTAGGGGTCCAAAGTGCGAAAATGCCGTGTCTTCAGCCTGCCAGAGGGTTGCGCTGCCGCACTGCTCACTCCATGTCCGAAACCGCATTGATCGACCGTTCACAACCACCTGGCCGCCCTGCCCATGGCGCTGCCTTCAGTCCACTGTATCAGCAGATCAAGGGGCTCATTCTGCAGGGCCTCGATCGCGGCGAATGGAAGCCCGGCGAGGCCATCCCCAGTGAACTCGATCTGGCGGCACGATTCCAGGTCAGCCAGGGTACCGTGCGCAAGGCCATCGACGATCTGGCGGCCGATAATCTCCTGATCCGGCGCCAGGGCAAGGGCACCTTCGTCGCCACGCACAGCGAGCCCAGGGTGCGCTACCGTTTCCTGCGCCTGGCACCCGATGACGGCCATCAGCCGGTAGCGAGCAACCGGCTGCTCGATTGTCGCCGCCTGCGCGCCAGTGCCGACGTGGCCATGGCGCTCGAACTGCGCCCGGGCGATGCCGTGGTCAACCTGCGCCGGGTGCTGTCCTTCAATGACATCCCCACGATTTTCGACGATATCTGGCTGCCCGGCAGCATTTTCAAGGGTCTTGCCCTCGAATCCCTGTTGCGCTTCCAGGGTCCGGTGTATGCTTTCTTTGAAACCGAATTTGGCGTCAGCATGGTGCGCGCCGAAGAAAAATTGCGTGCGGTCGCAGCCGACCCGGCCTTGTCCGACTACCTTCGGGTCCCGCCTGGCAGCCCCCTGTTGCAGGTCGAGCGGGTCGCCTATACCTATGGCGATCGCCCCATGGAATTGCGCAGAGGCCACTATGTCACTGAGCATCACCATTACCGCAACAGTTTGAATTGAGCGCCGGATGCGTCAAAATACCGGATGCCGAACCGCTTTGTCTTTTCCATTACCTACGAGGCCATCATGTCTGACTCAGTCACCAAGCCGCGCCCGCAGTTCCGCAACCTGGGGTTGAAGGATCTGCTGTTCGGCATCAAGCAGCCACCCGCTGCGCAGGCGTCCATCCTGCACCGCATCAGCGGCGCCCTGCTGTTCCTGGCCCTGCCCGTCGTTCTGGTGCCTTTGTTCGCACAAAGCGTGCAATCGCCCGACACCTTCGCCAGCATGCAGGCCTGGGTCGCCAACCCGCTGTGCAAGCTGGTGCTGCTGGTGCTCATGTGGGGATATTTCCATCATTTCTGTGCCGGCATCCGCTATCTCACGCTCGATCTGCACATGGGGGTCGATCGTGAAGCCTCACAACGCTCGGGGGCCGTGGTCATCGGTGTGGCGCTGGTGCTCACGGTCATCTTCGGACTGAAACTTTTTGGAGCCTGGTAATGGGTCACGAACGCATTGGTCGCCGGCGCCTGGTGGTGGGCGCACACTATGGCACGCGGGATTTCATCGTCCAGCGGGCCACTGCCGTCATCATGGCGGTCTATACCCTCATATTGGTCCTGTATGCGGTGTTCGTCCCGCAACTGGATTTCGAATCCTGGCGTGCCTTCTTCACATTCACGGTGGGTACCCTGCCGCTGGGTCAGCTGCTGGCCACATTGGCTTTTCTTTCCCTGGCCTGGCACGCCTGGATCGGGGTCCGCGACATCTGGATGGACTATGCCCATTCCGATGGTCTGCGCCTGTTCCTGCAAGTCCTGACGGCGTTGTGGCTGGTGGCCGCCGTGGTCTTCTTTGGTCAAGTTCTCTGGAGTCTCTAACGTGACAGCTGTCAAGAAATCACTCCCTCGCCGCCAGTACGATGTCGTGGTGGTGGGCGCCGGCGGGGCCGGTCTGCGCTGCGCGCTGCAGTTATCCCAGGCCGGCCTGTCGGTGGCCGTGCTCTCCAAGGTCTTTCCGACCCGCTCGCATACCGTGGCAGCCCAGGGTGGCATCAGCGCCTCGATCGGCAACATGAGCGAAGACCATTGGCAATGGCACATGTACGACACGATCAAGGGGTCCGACTGGCTGGGCGACCAGGACGCCATCGAGTTCATGGTGCGCGAGGCACCCAGCGTGGTCTACGAACTCGAGCACTTCGGCATGCCCTTCGATCGCAATCCCGACGGCACGATTTACCAGCGCCCTTTCGGCGGCCATACCTCGCACTTCGGCGAAACCCCTGTGCAGCGGGCCTGTGCGGCGGCCGACCGCACCGGCCATGCCATGCTGCATACACTCTATCAGCGCAATGTGGCCGCCCACACGCAATTCTTCGTCGAATGGATGGCGCTCGATCTGCTGCGCAACAATGCGGGCGATATCCTGGGCGTCACGGCGCTCGAAATGGAAACCGGCGAGATCTATGTGCTTGAAGCCAAGCATACGGTGCTGGCCACCGGCGGCTCGGGGCGCATCTGGGCATCCACCACGAACGCCTTCATCAATACGGGCGATGGTCTGGGCATGGCCGCGCGTGCCGGCATCCCGCTGCAGGATCTGGAATTCTGGCAGTTTCATCCGACCGGGGTCGCGGGTGCGGGGGTGTTGATCACCGAAGGCGTGCGCGGTGAGGGCGGTTTCCTGCTCAACAAGGACGGCGAGCGCTTCATGGAGCGCTATGCGCCGCACCTCAAGGATCTGGCGCCACGCGACTTCGTCTCGCGCTCGATGGATCAGGAAATCAAGGAAGGCCGTGGCTGCGGCGATGGCAGCTACGTGCTGCTCAAGCTCGATCACCTGGGCGCCGAGACCATCATGAAGCGGCTGCCAGCCATCCGCGAATTGGCCATCAAATTTGCCAACGTAGACCCCATCAAGGATCCGATCCCGGTGGTACCGACCATTCACTACCAGATGGGCGGCATACCGGCCAATTACCATGGTCAGGTCCTTACGCGCGTCAACGGCGAAGAGCAGATCGTCAAGGGCCTGTATGCCATCGGCGAATGCGCGGCCACATCGGTGCACGGGGCCAATCGCCTGGGTACCAACTCCTTGCTGGACATCGTGGTGTTCGGCCGCTCGGCGGGCAACTTCATCGTCAATCAGCATCCCGAGCGCCAGCACGAACATGAACCCTTGCCCGATACCGACATCGAAGCCTCGCTCGATCGGGTCAACCGCCTCGAGGCGCGTACATCGGGTGAACGGACCCAGGATGTGATCCACAAGATGCAGGTGGCCATGCAAGGGCATTGCGGTGTCTTCCGCACACTGGATGTGCTCAAAGAGGGCGAGAAGGTGATCGCCGACATGGTGTCCGAGGTGGATTCGGTGTATTACGCCGACAAGTCCAAGGTCTTCAACACGGCGCGCATCGAGGCACTCGAGCTCACCAACATGATCGAAGTCGCGCGGGCAACCACCCGGTCGGCGGCCAATCGCCTCGAGTCGCGCGGGGCGCATGCCCTGGACGATTACCCCGAGCGTGATGACGAGAACTGGCTCAGGCATACGTTGTGGTTCTCGCCCGACGACCGGCTCGACTACGCGCCGGTACGCATGAAGCCGCTCACGGTGGACACCATCGCACCCAAGCCGCGCACCTTCTGACTGGATATTGCCATGAGTGAAAAACGTACCATGAAATTCGAGATCTACCGTTACGACCCCGACAAGGACGAGCGGCCCTACATGCAGAAGATCGAGGTCGAGCTGCAGCCTACCGACAAGATGCTGCTCGATGCCATCCTGCGCATCAAGAACGAGGTCGATGACAGCCTCGCCTTGCGGCGTTCCTGCCGCGAAGGGGTCTGTGGCTCGGATGCCATCAACATCAATGGCAAGAATGGTCTGGCCTGCACCACCAATCTGCGCACCCTCAAAGAGCCCATCGTGCTCAAGCCCCTGCCGGGGCTGCCCGTGGTGCGCGACCTGATCGTCGACATGACGTTCTTCTTCGATCAATACCACTCGATCAAGCCATTTCTCATCAACGATACCCCGCCGCCCGAGAAAGAGCGTCTGCAGTCGCCCGAAGAGCGCGAGGAACTCAACGGCCTGTATGAATGCATCCTGTGTGGCTGCTGTTCCACGGCCTGCCCGTCGTTCTGGTGGAACCCCGACAAATTCGTGGGGCCAGCCGGCCTGCTGCAGGCCTATCGCTTCATTGCCGATTCCCGCGATGACGCGACGGCCGAACGCCTCGACGACCTCGAGGATCCCTATCGCCTGTTCCGCTGCCACACCATCATGAATTGCACCGATGTCTGTCCGAAGGGCCTGAACCCATCGCTGGCCATCAGCAAGATCAAGGAAATGCTCGTGCGCCGTACGGTCTGAGGGGCCGGCATGTCCGATTCGTTGTCTGAACTCGCGCGCGCGCGCCTGCGCTGGCGCGCGCGCCGCGGCCTGCTGGAAAACGATCTCATTCTCACGCGTTTTCTCGATGCCTTCGAGGCCCGCCTGACCGAAGCCGACGTGCAGGCCCTGACACAGTTGTTCGAAATGGACGACAATGCCTTGCTCGATGTGCTCCTGGGGCGCGCGGATCTTTCGGGCGTCTGGGACCAGCCGGATATCCGGCGTCTTGTCGGGCAGATGAAGTCGCTGTAATTACAAAGGAAACCCCCATGCAGTTATCCGATAGCAAAGCCACCCTGGCGTTTACCGATGGCCGACCCTCTGTTGAGTTTCCCATCTATCAGGGGACGATAGGCCCCGAAGTGATCGACATCCGCAAGCTGTACGGCCAGACCGGCATGTTCACCTATGATCCGGGGTTCATGGCAACGGCGTCATGCGAGTCGGCCATTACGTTCATCGATGGTGAAAAAGGCAAGTTGCTCTATCGCGGCTATCCAATCGACCAGCTTGCGCATCATTGCGATTTTCTTTCGGTCGCCTACTTGATCATGAATGGTGAACTGCCCACTGCACAGCAGAAAGGCGAGTTCGATCATCTGGTCACGCATCACACGCTGGTGCACGAACAGATGCACACCTTTCTGCAGGGGTTCCGCCGCGATGCCCATCCGATGGCTGTCCTGACGGGGCTGGTGGGCGCGCTGTCGGCTTTCTACCATGATTCCACCGACATCACCAATCCGCGGCACCGCGAGGTCTCGGCAATTCGCCTGATTGCCAAGATGCCCACGCTGATCGCCATGGCTTACAAGCATTCGGTCGGGCAGCCCTTCATCTATCCGCAGAACGACCTGTCCTATACGGGTAATTTCCTGCGCATGATGTTTGCCACACCCTGCGATGAGTACGTCGTCAACGACGTGGTCGAGCGTGCGCTGGATCGCATCTTCATCCTGCATGCAGACCATGAACAGAACGCCTCGACGTCCACGGTACGCCTGTGCGGCTCATCGGGCACCAATCCGTTTGCGGCGATTGCTGCCGGGGTCGCGTGCCTGTGGGGGCCGGCGCATGGCGGGGCCAATGAGGCCTGCCTGAACATGCTCGAACACCTGCTGGCCAACGGTGGGGTCGAGAAGGTCGGGCAGTTCATGGAGCAGGTCAAGGACAAAACCTCGGGGGTCCGCTTGATGGGCTTTGGCCATCGGGTCTACAAGAACTACGACCCGCGCGCCAAGCTCATGCAGGAAACCTGCCGCGAAGTGCTCGACGCCCTGGGCCTGCAGGACGATCCGCTCTTCAAACTGGCGATGGAGCTCGAGCGCATCGCCCTCGAAGACCCCTATTTCGTCGAGCGCAAGCTGTACCCGAACGTGGATTTCTATTCGGGGATCGTGCAACGCGCCATCGGCATTCCAACGTCGCTGTTCACCGCAATCTTCGCCCTGGCGCGTACCGTGGGCTGGATTGCGCAATGGAACGAGATGCTCTCCGACCCCGACTACAAGATCGGCCGGCCGCGCCAGCTGTACTCGGGTTCTGTCGAGCGCGACGTGAAATAGCCTTTCACGCGGTATCCTTGATCAACAGACGGTCCGGTCTCGTACCGGCAACCCGCTTTGCCGGTGCCCTGATGCTGGGGCTGCTGGTCCTGGGTACCACACTGTGGCTCGCGCTGTGGCAGCCCTGGCTGGGTCTGGGCCTGTCCTGGGATCAGGCTGCCGGCGCCGTGCGGGTAACCGCCAGTCGCGGGCCAGCTGCTGGCGTCCCTGTGGGCACGCTGCTCACTGCAGCCGAGGGCGGTGCGCACAGGCACCACTTCGAGGCGCTCGATCTGATCATCGAGCCTGATGGCAATCTGGCCAATTACACGGAATACCGCCGATTTTTGCAGAACCAGGGGCTGTTGGCGCTGATTCAGGCGGATTCCCGATTCAGGCTGCTCACGGTGCAAGGGCAGCACATACCGCTTGTGCAGGGGGCATACCGGCCGGTATGGGATCTTCCCGCTGATTTCTGGGTGCAATGGGCGGTCGGGCTTTCTGCCTGGATGATCGCCGCCGGCGTCTGGGCGTTTCGGCCGCACAATGTGGCCGCACGCTATCTGCTGCTCAACGGGGCCACTGTGCTCATGTTTGCACCGGGGGCCGCCGTCTACACCACGCGCGAGCTGGCCATCCCGCTCTCCGAGCTGCTGCTTCTGAAGACCATGAACTTTGGCGGCGGCTTGTTGTTCTGCGGCAGTATGGTGGCGCTCTTGCTGGTGTATCCGCGGCGTATCGGCAGGCGGGGGCTGGGGCCCCTGATCATCGGCGCCTATGCGGCCTGGTTTCTGTTGCAGGCGCAGGGGGTGTTCGAGTCGATGATGCTGGCGCGCCGGGTACCCGTGTTCCTGGCCTTGCTGGCGGTGACGGCGCTGGCTGCCGTCCAGTGGGTGCGCTCTGACCGCGACCCGGTGGCACGGGCCGCGCTGCGCTGGTTTCTGCTTTCCTGGCTGGTCGGCATCGGCCTGTTCGTCCTGCTCATCATGGTGCCTCAGCTGATCGAGGTCGACACCGGCTCGCTTCAAGGGTACAGCTTTCTGCTGTTTCTGGTGATCTATGGCGGAGTGGCGCTGGGTATTCTGCGTTTCCGTCTGTTCGACCTCGGCTTGTGGTGGTTCCGGGTGCTCGGCTGGATCGTGGGTGCACTGGTTCTGGTCGCGCTCGACCTGTTGTTCCTGTACCAGATGCAATGGGCCGCCGAATGGTCGCTGAGCCTGGCTTTGTTGGTATGCGCCCTGTTGTGGTGTAACCGGTCAGCCAGAGGCGTCATTCCCTGGCCTTGTTTCACGAGCGAGACTACTCGTCATGATCAACAGGGCGGGAGGTCCGGGCGATGGACAGACAGAGAACAGACAAGCAGCGGCGCAGTCTCGATGAGTGGCGTGCGATTGTGGGTCGCTTCCAGGAGGCAGACCTCACCGTGGCACAGTTCTGCGCCCACTGAAGATCTGCGTGCCGAACGCTGGCAGGCCTTGTTGCGTTCGCTTTTTGATCCGCTCGAAATCCAGTGGGGCACGCCATGTGCGGTAGCCCGCATCGAGGAGGATGGCCTGAGCCTGCGCCTGCCTGCCATGGCCCATTCGCCGGCACTGGTCATGCGTTATCCGGGGCGCGGGCGGCGCTTGTTCGATTCGACGGATCGCGATCTGGTCATGCAGCTGGTGGACATGCTGCATCATGCGGAAGAAAGCCGCCATGCCTACGAACTGGGCAGCCGGGAAGAGCGCAATCGCATTGCCTGCGACCTGCATGATGATGTAGGGGCCTTGCTGCTGACGGGCATGCACCAGACAGATCTCGCCGCTGCACGTGACAGCATGGGTCAGGCGATTGCTGAAATGCGCATCATATTGCGCGGTCTCAGCGGCCGGCAACATCCGCTGGATATCGTGGAAAGCGATCTGCGCCATGAATTGAGCGAGCGCCTGGAGGCCGCGGGCATCCACCTGGCATGGCATGCTCGCGGTGAAACGCCTGCATCGGGTGCCCAACTGGATTACCCGGTCTACAGGAACGTGATGTCGGCGTTGCGGGAGATCATCAGCAATGTCATCCGGCATGCCCGGGCTACGCGTGTGGACGTCCATTTTCATCCGGGTGACGGCTGCCTGGATATCGAGGTGATCGACAATGGCTGCGGTTTCGATGCGGATGCCGTGCCTGGCGAGGGCATGGGCCTGCAGAGCGTGCGTCAGCGGGTCGAGAGTCTTGGTGGTGCCGTCCGCTACACCAGTGGCGCAGGCGGCACTACCATTGTGCTGCATGTTCCGCTTCGTTGAGGGTACCTGCATCGGCCGGCGCGCAAGGTCGGCCGTGGTGCGTTCGCGCTTTGTTGGCGATCATTTGGGCGGCTTGATGAGCCCCAGCCGGTGCGCTTGCAGGGCGGCCTGCGCGCGGGAAGAAATGTTCAGCTTGCGGTACAGGTTCTTGATGTAGCTGGCCACCGTCTGCGGGGTCAGCTGCAGGTGCTGGGCGACGTCGTTGACACGCATGCCGCGCCCGATGAGGCCGAGGATTTCTGTTTCCCGGGGGCTGAGCATCGACTGGGTCGACGGGTCCTGTGATTGGGCAGGGGGTGCCTGATGCAGCGTCTTGAGGATGCGTCGGGCAATGGCGGGCGACAGGGGCGGCTCGCCCTGGCCGATGCGGCGCAGATACCGAGCCATCTGAGCCATGTCGTGATCCTTGAGCAGATAGCCCTGGGCCCCTGCACGCAATGCTTCGAAAACCGAGTCGTCGTCGTCATAGATGGTGGTTACGACGGGAATGATCTCCAGTGTGAGACATTCATCGATGATGTCCAGCCCCGAACCGTCAGGCAGGCGCAAATCGATCAGCGCAAGCCCCTGGGCGTCGGGATATTGCCGGCGTTTCTGTGCCATGCAGTGACGCGCCTGCACCAGGGTGGCCGCGCCGTGCACATGGATACCCGGAAAGGCCTGCATCAGGGCCTGCATCAGCCAGCCTCGCGTAGCGGCCATGTCCTCGATGACAATGCCGCATGCAGGGGCCGAAATGACGGGTTGGTGCTGCGTGTGGTCCATAGAGACTCTGGAAGGTTGCTGTGCCCGCGTGCTGTCAGCCCGCCTGCCTCGTTTCCTGCTGCGCATCCACCACCGCCAGGGCTGCCATGTTCACGATCCGGCGTACGGTGGCACTGGTCGTCAGGATGTGCACGGGACGGGCTGCACCGAGCAGTACCGGGCCCATGGCCACCCCGTGGCTGCCGGTCATCTTGAGCATATTGTAGGTAATGTTGCCAGCGTCCAGATTGGGCGTGATCAACAGGTTGGCCGGGCCCGACAGGGTGCTGTCGGGGTAGGCCTTGCGGCGTATGGCTTCGGACAGCGCAGAATCAGCGTGCATTTCGCCATCCACTTCGAGCTCGGGCGCACGTTCGGCGACCAGGCGCCGGGCCTCGGCCATCTTCAGGGAAGAGGCGCTGGGCCTGCTGCCGAAATTGGAATGCGAGAGCAGGGCCACCTTGGGCACGATGCCGAAGCGGCGCACCTCTTCAGCCGCAAGTATGGTCATGTCGGCGATCTGTTCGGCACTGGGGTCTTCATTCACGTGCGTATCGCAGACGAACAGCGTCTGCGTGGGCAGCATGAGCACGTTCATGGCCGCGTAGGTCTTGGCACCGGGTCGCAGGCCGATGATTTCCTCGACATAGCGCAACTGGTTGTCGAAGCGGCTGGCCACGCCACAGATCATGGCGTCGGCGTCACCACGCTGCAGCAGCATGACCCCGATGAGCGTGTTGTGCTTGCGCACCATGGCCTTGGCGATATCCGGGGTGATGCCCAGGCGCCCGCGATTCCGGTAGTAGGCCGTCCAGGTTTCATTGAAGCGGGCGTCGTCTTCGGGATCAACGATTTCGATGTTCTGCCCGGGTACCAGCCGCAGGCCGAATTTCTTGATGCGCATTTCGATGACGGCAGGGCGGCCCACGAGTATGGGCCGGGCGAACTGCTCGTCGAGGACCGTTTGTGTTGCGCGCAGCACACGCTCGTCTTCGCCGTCGGCAAAGAGCACGCGTTTGGGCGCCGATTTGGCTTGCCTGAACAACGGGCGCATGAGCTGGCCCGAGTGGTACACGATGCTCATGAGGGACTGACGATAGGCATCCATGTCGTCGACAGGCCGTCGTGCGACCCCCGAGTCGGCCGCCGCCTGGGCAATGGCAGGCGCAACCTTGATGATCAGGCGCGGGTCGAAAGGCTTGGGGATGATGTAGTCGGGCCCGAAACTGAGGTCCTGGTCGGCATAGGCGCCGGCCACTTCGGCATCGGTCTCGGATTCGGCCAGTTCGGCGATGGCCTTGACGCAGGCCAGTTTCATCTCTTCATTGATGACTGTTGCGCCGCAATCGAGCGCGCCACGGAAAATGAACGGAAAGCAGACGACATTGTTGACCTGGTTGGGGTAGTCGGAGCGGCCGGTGGCAATGATGCAGTCGGGGCGGGCTGCCTTGGCGAGTTCGGGGCGGATTTCGGGTTCCGGGTTGGCCAGAGCCAGGATCAGCGGCCGAGCGGCCATGCTGCGCACCATGTCCTGCGTCAGGACGCCGGGCGCCGAGCAGCCCAGGAATACGTCGGCGCCCCGGCAGGCGTCAGCCAATGTACGCGCGTCGGTGGTCCGCGCATAGCGGGCCTTGTTGGGTTCCATTTGCGCGTCGCGCCCCGGGTAGATGACCCCGCGTGAATCGACCACCGTGATGTGTTCGCGGGCCACCCCCAGTCTGACCATCAGGTCGAGGCAGGCAATGGCCGCAGCGCCCGCGCCGGAACTGACGATCCTGATCTGGCCGATGTCCTTGCCCACGATCTTGAGTGCGTTCACCAGCGCGGCCGACGAAATGATTGCGGTGCCGTGCTGGTCATCATGGAATACGGGGATTGCCATGCGCTCGCGCAGCTTCCTTTCGATGTAGAAGCATTCGGGCGCCTTGATGTCTTCGAGGTTGATGCCACCCAGGGTGGGCTCGAGTGCAGCGATGATGTCGACCAGTTTGTCGGGATCCGTTTCATTCAGTTCGATGTCGAAGACGTCGATTCCGGCAAATTTCTTGAACAGGCAGCCCTTGCCCTCCATGACCGGCTTGGATGCCAGCGGCCCGATGTTGCCCAGGCCGAGTACCGCGGTGCCGTTGGAAATCACGCCCACCAGATTGGCCCGCGACGTGTAGCGGGCGGCAGCGGCTTCACCTTCTGCGTGGATGGCCATGCAGGCCGTTGCGACCCCGGGCGAATAGGCCAGGCTGAGGTCGTCCTGGTTGGCCAGGGGTTTGGTGGGCACGACGGAGATTTTCCCCGCAGTAGGATAGGCATGATAATCCAGGGCCATTTTTGCGCGTTCGTTTTCATGATCCATGATGAAAGCTCCTTGGGGCCATACGAGGGTGTGCGTGCTGCCAACGCAAACGGATGGAAAGTGGCGTGTTTCCGGGTCTTCAGTTTAAATCTGCCCGGCAGGACGGGTATACTTTAACCTTAATACGGCATGTGCAAGGCGTCGTACCCAGGCCTTCTGCCCCCGCTATCCGCTTTACGGTCAGGCCGTGTCGCGGAAGGTTGATCAATCTGCATCGTTTCGGGTGAAGCACCCGTACAGGTGAAGCATACAATGTCCTCTCAGCAAGAACTTCTGTCCAACTCCTATTTGTTCGGTGCCAACGCACCGTATGTCGAAGACCTCTACGAAGCCTATCTGAATGACCCCGGTTCGGTTGCCGAACAGTGGCGTTCGTACTTCGACCAGCTTCAGCATCAACCGGCCGTTGATGGCCGTGAATCCACTCATGATCAGGCCCATGCCCCCATCGTGGCCTCGTTCATGCAGCGCGCCCGCGACAACGCATTCCAGATCCGCCCGGCGGTGGTCACAGAGAACGCCCTGGCGATCGCCGGCAAGCAGGTCTATGTGCAGTCCATCATTGCAGCCTACCGGTCGCTCGGTGTGCGCATCGCGCAACTCGATCCACTCAAGCGGCGCGATCGGCCTGAAATTCCCGAGCTCGATCCGGCGTTCTACGGCCTGACCGAAGCGGACCTGGACCAGGTCTATTCGGCCACCAACACCTATTTCACCAAGGCCGACACCATGACGCTGCGCGACATCGTCAAGGCCTTGCGTGATACCTACTGCCACAATGTCGGCGCCGAGTTCATGTACATCGGCGATCCGGCCGTCAAGCGCTGGATCCAGGAACGTCTCGAATCCACGCGCAGCCTGCCCGAATTCACGGCCGAACAGAAGCGCAACATTCTGCAGCAGGTCACCGAGGCCGAAGGCCTCGAGCGCTTTCTGCACACCAAGTATGTCGGCCAGAAGCGTTTTTCCCTTGAAGGGGGCGAAAGCTTCATTGCCGCCATGGATGAGGTCGTCAATCACGCCGGCGGCAGCGGCGTACAGGAAATCATCGTCGGCATGGCCCATCGGGGGCGTCTCAACCTGCTGGTCAACATCATGGGCAAGATGCCCGGAGACCTGTTCGCCGAATTCGAGGGCAAGCACAACGACACGCTCACCGATGGCGACGTGAAATATCACAATGGCTTTTCCAGCGACCTCTCCACGCGTGGCGGGCCCGTGCATCTCTCGCTGGCCTTCAATCCGTCCCATCTGGAAATCGTCAACCCCGTGGTGGAAGGCAGCGTGCGGGCGCGCCAGGACCGCCGCAAGGATGCGGCGGGCGATCAGGTCCTGCCCGTCCTGGTTCATGGCGACGCGGCCTTCGCGGGGCAGGGCGTGGTCATGGAAACCCTCAACATGGCGCAGACGCGGGGCTATGGCACGGGTGGCACGCTGCATATCGTCATCAACAATCAGATCGGCTTCACCACGTCCGATCCGCGTGATGCCCGGTCCACGCTGTACTGCACCGACGTGGCCAAGATGATCGAGGCGCCCATTTTCCATGTCAATGGCGATGACCCCGAGGCCGTGGTCTTCATCACCCGCCTGGCACTCGACTTCCGGCAGCAGTTCAGGCACGACGTCGTGGTCGACATCGTCTGCTTCCGCAAGCTGGGGCACAACGAGCAGGATACCCCGTCGCTCACCCAGCCGCTCATGTACAAGAGCATCGGCAAGCATCCCGGCACGCGCAAGGTCTACGCCGACCGGCTGGTGGCCCAGGGGGTGCTCTCCGAAGACGAACCCGACCAGATGGTCAAGAACTACCGCCAGCTGATGGAAGACGGCCAGCGTACGGTCGAACCCGTACTGACCGATTACAAGAACAAGTACGCGACAGACTGGACGCCGTTTCTGGGCGCCAAATGGACAGACCACGCCGATACCGGGGTGCCCCAGGCCGAACTCACCCGCATCGGTGAACGCCTGACCCAGGTACCCGATGGGTTCACGGTGCATCCGCTGGTCAAGAAACTGCTGGCCGATCGCCTCGCCATGGCGCGGGGCGAGCACCCCATCGATTGGGGCATGGGCGAGCATCTGGCCTACGCCACCCTGCTCAGCAACGGGTATGCCATCCGGCTTGCTGGGCAGGATTCGGGTCGCGGCACCTTCACGCACCGCCATTCGGTGCTGCATGATCAGAATCGCGAACGCTGGGATGCAGGGGCCTACATCCCGTTGCAGAATGTCTGCGAAGGGCAGGCGCCATTCGATGTCATCGATTCGGTCCTGTCCGAACTCGCAGTGCTGGGTTTCGAATATGGCTATGCCACGGCCGAACCCAACGTGCTGACCATCTGGGAAGCCCAGTTTGGTGATTTCGCCAACGGCGCCCAGGTGGTGATCGATCAGTTCATTACCTCGGGCGAAGCCAAGTGGGGCCGTCATTGCGGCCTGGTGCTGATGTTGCCGCACGGCTACGAGGGGCAGGGGCCCGAGCACTCGTCGGCCCGCATCGAACGTTTCCTGCAACTGTGTGCCGACAACAATATCCAGGTCGTGCAGCCCACCAATGGCGCACAGATTTTCCATGTGCTGCGGCGTCAGATGATTCGTCCATTTCGCAAACCGCTCATCATCATGACGCCCAAGTCATTGCTGCGCAACAAGAGCGCGACTTCACCGCTGGCAGATCTGGCGACAGGCTCCTTCCAGACCGTCATCGGAGAGGTGGACACAGGGCTTGTTCCTGAGGATATCAAGCGGGTGCTGATCTGCTCGGGCAAGGTGTACTACGACCTGCTTCATGCGCGCGAAGAGCAGGGGCGTTCCGATGTCGCCATCCTGCGCATCGAGCAGCTGTATCCATTTGCCCACAAGGCGTTCCAGACCGAACTGCAGAAATATCCGAATGCGAGAGAGCTGGTGTGGGTGCAGGATGAACCTCAGAATCAGGGGCCGTGGTTTTACATACAACATCATCTGTACGAGAACATGACCGAAGGTCAAAGGTTGGGATATGCGGGTCGGTCGGCTTCGGCTTCGCCGGCAGTCGGTTATCTGGCCAAGCATCAAGAGCAGCAAAAGGCGCTCCTCGAACAGGCGTTTGCTGCGCGGCTCAAGAGCTTCTCACTGATCAAATAAGCAAATCCCCTAGACTCATACGGAAATCCCATCATGGCCATTACAGAAGTTCACGTCCCGCAATTGTCCGAGTCCATCTCGGAGGCCACCTTGCTCCAATGGAAAAAGCAGCCTGGTGAAGCGGTGCAGGAAGACGAGATCCTGATCGAAATCGAAACCGACAAAATCGTTCTGGAAGTGCCTGCACCCGTGTCCGGGGTCATCACCGAAATCGTCAAGGGCGACGGCAGTACGGTCGTGTCCGAAGAGGTTCTCGCCCGCATCGACACCGAGGCGCAGGCGGCCGCTTCTGCGCCGGCAGCGCCCGAGGCCGCAGCAGCGCCCGTGGCGTCAGTGCCCGCAGCGGCAGCTGCCGAGCCACCAAAGGTGGCTGCCGGTACGTCGGCCGTGGCCTCGCCGGCGGCCAGCAAGATTCTTTCAGAAAAAGGGATCGAGGCCGCCAGCGTAACGGGTACCGGGCGCGGCGGGCGGGTCACCAAGGCCGATGCCATGGCGGCATCGGCCCAGGTCACCAGCCAGGTTGCGGCCCCGGCCACCGAAATGCCGGTCAGCCTCGATGGGCGTCCCGAGCAGCGGGTCCCCATGAGCCGCCTGCGGGCCCGCGTGGCCGAACGCCTGCTTCAGTCACAGGCTGAGAACGCCATCCTGACGACGTTCAACGAAGTCAACATGCAGGCCATCATCGACCTGCGCAAGAAATACAAAGAGGCGTTCGAGAAAGAGCACGGTGTCAAGCTGGGCTTCACGTCGTTCTTCGTGAAGGCGGCCGTGGCCGCGCTCAAGCGCTATCCGGTGGTCAATGCGTCGGTGGATGGCAAGGACATCATCTACCACGGCTATTTCGACATCGGGATTGCTGTGGGCAGTCCGCGTGGCCTGGTGGTACCCATCTTGCGCAATGCCGATCAGCTCGGTATTGCCGAGATCGAAAAGCAGATTGCCGATTTTGGCCGGCGCGCCCAGGACGGCAAGCTCACGCTGGATGAACTCACCGGTGGCACGTTCTCCATATCCAACGGGGGGGTGTTCGGTTCCATGCTGTCCACACCGATCATCAACCCGCCGCAATCCGCCATACTCGGCATTCATGCAACCAAAGAGCGGCCGGTGGTCGAGAACGGCCAGATCGTGATCCGGCCCATGAACTACCTGGCACTGTCCTACGACCATCGCATCATCGATGGGCGTGAGGCGGTACTGGCGCTGGTCGCCATCAAGGACGCTCTCGAAGATCCGCAACGTCTGCTGCTGAATGTCTGACAGGTAATCATCATGGCAAAACAATTTGATGTGGTTGTCATCGGGGCGGGCCCCGGTGGATATATCGCGGCCATTCGAGCCGCACAGCTCGGCCTGTCGGTGGCCTGTGTCGATGCCTGGTCCAACGCGGCCGGCAAGCCTGCGCCAGGGGGCACGTGCACCAACGTCGGCTGCATTCCTTCCAAGGCGCTGCTGCAGTCGTCCGAACTCTACGAGCAGGCACGCCTGCATCTGACCGACCATGGCGTGACCGTCCAGAAGGTCGGGCTCGACCTCGGTACGCTCATCGGCCGCAAGGATACCGTCGTCAAGCAGAACAACGAGGGCATCCAGTTCCTGTTCAAGAAGAACAAGGTCGCTTTTTTTCATGGCCAGGGTTCCCTGGTGGCCAAAACCGATTTTGGCTGGGTCGTCAAGGTGGCTGGCCCCGGCGAAGAAGATCTCGAAGGCCGTCATGTCATCGTTGCGACCGGATCCAGTGCCAGGGCGCTGCCCGGCTTGCCGTTCGACGAAGACAGGGTCCTCTCCAACGATGGCGCGCTGCGCCTGGGGGCCGTTCCCAAAACGCTCGGCGTCATCGGGGCGGGGGTCATCGGCCTCGAACTGGGCAGCGTATGGCGTCGCCTGGGGGCCGAGGTCACCTTGCTCGAAGCCATGCCGGATTTCCTTGCTGCGGTGGACCGCGATGTCGCCAAAGAGGCCCAGAAGGCGCTCACCAGGCAGGGGCTGGCCATCCATACCGGGGTGCGCATCGGCGAGATCCAGTCGCAGGGCAAGAATATCGAAATTTCATACGTCGACGCGGCCGACAAGGCGCAAACGCTCTCGGTCGAGCGCCTGATCGTATCGATCGGCCGGGTGCCCAATACCGAGGGCCTTGGTGCCGGGACGGTGGGGCTCAAGCTCGATGATCGGGGGTTCATCGTGGTCGACGATGACTGCCGCAGCAACCTGCCCAATGTCTGGGCGGTGGGGGATGTGGTGCGCGGCCCCATGTTGGCGCACAAGGCCGAAGAAGAGGGCGTGGCAGTGGCGGAAACCATTGCGGGCCAGCACGGCCATGTGAACTTCGACACCATTCCCTGGGTGATCTACACCGCACCCGAAATTGCCTGGGTCGGCAAGACCGAACAGGCGCTCAAGGCCGAAGGGCGCGAGTACCGGGCCGGCAGTTTCCCGTTCATGGCCAACGGCCGTGCACGCGCGCTGGGCGATGTCACCGGCTTCGTCAAGATTCTGGCCGATGCGCGTACGGATGAGGTGCTGGGGGTGCATATCGTGGGCCCCATGGCCTCCGAACTGATTGCCGAAGCAGTGGCCATCATGGAGTTCCGTGGTGCAGCCGAAGACATTGCGCGCATATGCCACGCACACCCCACCTTGTCCGAAGCGGTCAAGGAAGCCGCACTGGCGGTTGACAAGCGTACCCTCAACCTGTAGTTGCTGATGGATGTCAGTGCGTATTACGCGCAGGCCCTGCGCGAGCGGGGCTTTGTTGCCGATGAGGCCCAGCAGGCGGCGGTTCGCCGCCTGCAGCGCTACTACGATGACTGGCTCCTTTTCAAGCAGCAGCGCTCGAATCGCCTGAAAAAACTGTTTCTCCACCCCGATGTCCCTCGGGGGGTCTACCTCTGGGGTGGGGTGGGGCGCGGGAAGAGTTTCCTCATGGATGCGTTCTATCTCACGGTGCCCATCAAGCGCAAGATCCGGTTGCACTTCCATGAATTCATGCGCAGCACCCACCACGAGATCCGTGAATTCAGTGGTCAGGCAGATCCGCTCGATCATGTCGCACGGAAAATCGCCAGCCGCTACAGACTGATCTGCTTCGATGAATTCCATGTGTCGGATGTGGCTGACGCCATGATCCTGTACCGGCTTCTGGCGGCTCTGTTCGAGCATGGCGTATCCTTCGTCATGACTTCGAACTATGAGCCCTCCACCTTGTATCCAAACGGCCTGCACCGGGACCGGATCCTGCCGGCCATTGCGCTGATCCAGGACAACATGGACATTCTCAATGTCGATGCCGGGGTCGACTATCGGCGTCTGGCCCTGGCCGAGGTGCGGACCTACATCACACCCATCGTGGCGGCCACGCACGATGAGTTGCGCGCCATCTTCGATCGGCTGGCGGACACGGCCGGGCAGGCCCCGGTACTCCAGATTGCAGGCCGCGAAATCCGGGCCCTGGCGCTCGCCGGCACCGTCGTCTGGTTCGATTTCGCAAGTCTGTGTGGCACACCGCGCTCGCAGAACGATTATCTCGAACTGGCCGACCGCTTCCAGACGGTCATCGTCTCGGATGTACCGTGCATGGGGCCACGCCAGGCATCCGAAGCCCGGCGCTTCACCTGGCTGGTGGATGTCCTGTACGATCATCGGGTCAAGCTGGTTCTCTCGGCCCAGTGCCCGGCCGACGAACTGTATGTCGATGGCCCGCAGTCCAACGAGTTTCCGCGTACCGTGTCGCGCCTGATCGAAATGCAGTCGCGCGAGTATCTCGAGGACACTCGCCGGGCATTGGTGACCTTGTGAACCTGGGCGCGTTGGCCCTTGTCGGGCCCACATCCTCTTCCGAGTACTGACATGACGACACAGAAAGTCCGGGTTCTGACCGGTATCACCACCAGCGGAACGCCGCACCTGGGCAACTATGCCGGAGCCATCCGGCCGGCCATCGAGGCCAGCACCCATGCCGAGGTCGATGCCTTTTTCTTCCTGGCAGACTATCACGCGCTGGTCAAGTGCGATGACCCCGCCCGGGTGGCGCGCTCGCGGGTGGAAATTGCCGCAACATGGATTGCGGCGGGCCTGGACACCGAGCGCGTGACGTTCTACAGGCAATCGGACATCCCCGAGATCCCCGAACTGTGCTGGATGCTCACGTGTGTCGCGGCCAAGGGGCTGATGAATCGCGCCCATGCCTACAAGGCCTCGGTCGATGCAAATGTCGCACGTGGTCTCGATCCTGATGATGGCATCAACATGGGCCTGTTCTCATACCCCATCCTGATGGCGGCCGACATCCTCATCTTCAACGCCCACAGGGTGCCCGTGGGGCGCGATCAGATCCAGCACCTTGAGATGGCGCGCGACATCGCCCAGCGTTTCAACCATCTGTATGGTGGTGAAGAGGGCCTGTTCACACTGCCCGAAGTGCAGATCGACGAGTCCGTGGCGACGCTGCCCGGGCTGGACGGGCGCAAGATGTCAAAGAGCTACGACAACACCATTCCCTTGTTCGAAGGGGGGCGTCAGGCGCTCGAGAAGGCGGTGGCGCAGATCGTGACGGATTCGCGCGAACCTGGGGAACCCAAGCAGGCCGAAGGCTCGCACCTGTTCACCCTGTTCCAGGCATTTGCCAGCCCGACGCAGATCGCCCATTTCAGGGCAGAACTCGAAGCCGGCCTGGCCTGGGGGGATGCCAAGGCCATGCTGGCCGATCGGATCGAAGCCCAGATCGGTCCGATGCGGGCGCGTTATGCCGAGCTCATGGCGCATCCGAAGCAGATCGAAGACATCCTGCAGGCCGGTGCCGGCAAGGCCCGCGCTCAGGTGCTGCCGTTCATGAAGCGCCTGAGGGCCGCGGTGGGTTTGCGTTCAGCCACGGTGTCGATCTCCCCCGATCATGGCGTGCATGGCAAGGCTGTGCCAGGCCACGGGGCACCAAAAGAAGCTGCGGCCGGCAAGGGCAGGCGGCCTCGCCTGGTGTCTTTTCGCGATGCGGATGGTCGATTTCGGCAGCGTCTGTTTGGCGTCGATGGGCGCGAATTGATGCTCACGGAAGCTTTCGACGACCCCAAGGCCCTGCACGCAGGGGTACAGGCACTGATCCAGCAAGACCTGGCCACCCTGCCAGCGGATGCCGATGGCAGGGTGAGTCTGGTGGCAGACGGGCAATGCCTGGCACGGGTCGATCAGGATGATCTGCCGGATGTGTGCACTGCTCTGGCACAGATCTGACCCGCGCAGATACGGCGCATCATGGCGCTGCTGCGCAGCGCTCGGCCAGCAGGCAGAGTATTTCGTACATCAGGGTGGCCCCGACCAGGGCCGTATTGCCGCTGGGGTCGAACGGCGGGGCGACTTCGACCAGGTCGCCACCGATGAAATCCAGCCCGCGCAGGCCGCGCAGCAGCGTCTGGGCCTGAAGGGTGCTGATGCCGCCGACCTCTGGTGTGCCCGTACCGGGCGCGTAGGCTGGATCGAGCGCATCGATGTCGAACGAGAGATAGACGGGGCCCTCACCGACGACACGGCGGATCTCGGCAATCACGGCCTGAACGCCGAGTTCGTCGAATTCTTCGATGAACATGACGCGCATGCCGTGTGCGCGCGAGTAATCCCAGCCAGCCGGCGTGTTCTGGGCGCCGCGTATGCCGATCTGTATGGTGCGCCGAGGGTCCATCACACCGGCTTCGGTGGCCTGGTGAAACGGCCCGCCATGATGGAATTTCGAACCCATGAACGGGCCCCAGGTGTCCGTATGGGCATCGATATGGATGATGCCCGGCGGGCGGGTCCCCCGGGGCGAGCCCGCGTGCAGCCCCGCCAGAATCGGAAAGGTGATCGAGTGATCACCCCCGGCGCTCAGGGGGCGTACCCCCGCCTGTGCAAGGGCCTGGTAGAAACTGCAGATATCTTCATATACGGCCGTATGATCGTATACGTGCGGCAACGGGACATCACCCAGATCGGCCACCCGGCACAGCGCGTAGGGATTGATGCGTGTGACATGGTGGATGGTGCGCGTCATGCTGGACGCATTGCGAAGTTCGCGTGGCCCATGGCGGGCGCCGGCGCGGTTGGTGACGCCGCCGTCATAGGGGACACCCACCAGGCCGATGTCCACGTTGCCCGGGCTGCTGGCCAATGGGGTGCGCATGAAGGTGGCGATCCCCGTGTATCGCGGTGCCGTCATGGCGCTGGTGTCGGTTCCGGCGGCGTGGGCAGGGGGCGTGGCTGTTTTCATGGGACGTGATGGCGGCAGAATGCCCCCGGACGGTGGCTACCGGGGGCTTGCTGCAGACGGGCTGGAATCTGGCGTTCAGCTCAGGGGTTGGTCGGAATCTAGCGGGCGGCCCAGGCCGAAAACCGCTGTTCGAGCCCTTCGCCGTGGTCGGTCCAGAACTCGAGGTCGTTGAACAAGGCGTTCTTTGCATTTTGCGGCGAGTTGGGCACGCTGGCGAGTACGTCGTCGCCCAGCATTTCGATGGCTTTCTTGCTCACCGGGCCGTAGGCGATGTGTTCGCTGTATGCGGCCTGTGCCTTGGGCGAACTGGCGTACTTGACGAATTCGATGGCTTCTTCCTTGTTGGGCGAGCCCGTGGGAATGACCCAGTAGTCGAAGTCATAGACGCTGCCATCCCAGACAATGGCCAATGGGCGACCCTCGCGTTGCGCCGCATCGATACGCCCGTTGTAGACGGCCGACATGACCAGGTCGCCGGCCGTCAGGAGCTGCGGCGGTTGTGACCCCGCTTCCCACCACTGGATGTGCGGCTTGAGTTCATCGAGTTTGGCAAAGGCCCGGTCCACCCCTTCCGGCGTGGACAGTGTTTCGTACACCTTGTCGACCGGGACGCCGTCGGCGATCAGGGCGAACTCGAGATTGTAGTGCGCGCCCTTGCGCAGGCCGCGTTTGCCGGGAAATTTCTCGACATCCCAGAAGTCGGCCCAGCCGGTGGGTACCGTCTTGAGAAGGTCGGTGTTGTAGGCCAGCACGGTGGACCACACGAAGGTGCCAACGCCGCAGTACATCAGGGCGCCGTCGACGATGTCGCTGGCATCGATGACCGAGGGCCAGTCGATGTCTTCGTAAAGACCTTCATCGCAGCCGCGGCCCAGATCGCCGGTCTCGACCTCGACGACATCCCAGACCACATTGCCCGAATCGACCATGGCCTTGACCTTGGCCTGCTCACCGTTATAGGCCACCGGGATGATTTTCTTGCCTGTGTTCTGCTCGAAAGGCTTGATGTATGCGGCTTCCTGGGCATCGCCATTGGCACCCCCGAAATTGACGACGGTCAGGTCGCGTGCCTGAACCGGGGAGTACCCGAGCATGGCCATGGGCAAGGTCAGCGCGAAGGTGGCGAGCAAAGTGCGTGATTTCATGAATGTCTCCGATCGTTGGGTTTATGCTGCCAGAGTATCCAGTGCCTGCGCCATCTTTTCGAGTGCCAGATCGGCCTCGGCAGGGGTGATGATCAGTGCGGGCAACAGCCGGATGATGTTGTCGCGGGCGGTCAGGACCAGCAGGCCGTGGTCCTGGCAAGCCTGGACGATGCGGGTGTTGGGCGTATGTGCGGGCAGGCCGATCATCAGGCCAAGGCCGCGCAGGGGCTCGCCGATGTGCGTGGGGTAGCGCCGGGCCAGGTCGACAAGGCCTGCGCGAAAATGATCGGCGACCGCACAGACCTGGTCCATGAAGCCGGGGGCTGTCAGGATGTCGAATACCGCGTTGCCAACCGCCATGGCCAGTGGATTGCCACCGAAGGTGGTGCCGTGGTTGCCCGGCCCGAAGGCACTGGCAACCCGCTCGGTGGCCATGCAGGCCGAGAGTGGGAAACCGCCGCCCAGGCCCTTGGCCGTGGTGAGCACATCGGGTTGGATGCCCGACCATTCGTGCGCATACAGCTTGCCGGTGCGGCCATTGCCTGACTGGACCTCATCGACCATGAGCAGCAGGCCGTGCTCGTCGGCCAGGGCCCGCAGGGCCTGCATGAAGGCCGGATCGGCGCTGCGCACGCCGCCTTCACCCTGTACCGGCTCGATGAGAATGGCCGCAGTTTCGGGGCCGATGAGTGCACGGACCGAGTCGATGTCATTGAATTCGGCACGATCGAAGCCTGGCGCATGGGGCGCGTAGCCTTCGCGGTATTTTTCGCCGTCTCCGGCGATGATCGTGGTGAGCGTGCGACCATGGAAGGCGCCCTCGAACACGATGGTGCGCCAGCGCTCGGGCTGGCCGGCGAGGTCGAAATGGCGTCGTGCCAGCTTGAGGGCGGTTTCGTTGGCCTCGGCCCCACTGTTGGTGAAGAACACACGGTCTGCAAAGGTGGCAGCGCACAGGCGGTCTGCCAGCCTTTCCTGATCGGGGATTTCGTACAGGTTGGACAGGTGCCACAATTTGCCGGCCTGGCGGTTCAGGGCTTCGACGAGGTGCGGGTGGCAGTGACCCATGGCATTGACCCCGATGCCGGCAGTGAGGTCCAGGTAGCGCCGGCCGTCTTCGGCAGTGAGCCACACACCGGTTCCGTGGGTGAACGACAGCGGCTGGCGTGCGTAGGTGGACATCAGGTGTGAATCGGACATGGGTGAAACCTGCGAGGTCTGGGTCAGTTGAATTGGAAAAATTCTTTGTTGGGGGTAGCAGGAACCGGGGGCAGGCCCCCCGGACGCCCCGCTGCCGGGGCGGTTTGTTTCAGGCCGGGAAAATCAGCGCAATGGCCAGCCGTACATCAGGCCACCGTTCGTCCACAGGGCATTGAGGCCCCGCTCGAGCTTGAGCGGTGAACCCTGCCCGATGTTGCGCTCGAATGACTGGCCGTAGTTGCCGATCTGCTTGACAATATTGTAGGCCCACTTGGCATCCAGGCCCAGACCTTTTGCCATGTCGCCGGAGACCCCGAGGATGCGTTGCACATTGGGATTGTTGCTCTTCAGCATCTCATCGACATTCTCGGATGTGATGCCGTATTCCTCGGCCTCTATCCAGGCATTCAGCGCCCAGCGTGCCACCATGAACCACTCGTCGTCGCCCTGGCGCACCATGGGGCCGAGCGGCTCCTTGGAGAAATTCTCGGGCAGGATGATGTAGTCGTCCGGGGTGGCCGATGAAGCCCTGAGGCTGGCCAGCTGGGATTTGTCGCTGGTGACCACGTCACAGCGCCCCGCCTCGAAGGTGCGGAACCCGCCTTCGGAGGTTTCGATCACCACGGGCTTGAATTCAAGCTTGTGGGCACGGAACCAGTCGGCCAGATTCAGCTCGGTGGTGGTGCCCTGCAGCACGCAGACCGCCGCCCCATCGAGTTCGGTGGCGCTCTTGACGCCCAGGCTCTTGTTGACCAGCACGCCCTGGCTGTCGTAGTAGTTGATGCCGGTGCTCATCAGGCCCAGTGTGGTGTCACGGATCATGGTGGCGGTGGAATTTCGGGTCAGCACGTCGACTTCGCCCGACTGCAGGGCTGTGAAACGCTGCTGCGACGTGAGCGGGGTGGCCTTGAACTTCTCGGCATCACCGAACATCATCGCGGCGATGCTGCGGCACATGTCGATATCGATGCCTTTCCAGACGCCTTTGCTGTCGGCCAGGGCAAACCCGGGCAGGCCCGAGTTCACGCCGCATTGCACGAAGCCGCGTTCCTTGACGGCATCGAAGGTGCTGCCAGCCTGGGCGCTGCCGGCGGCCAGCAGCAGGGCGGTGGATAGTGCGGCGAATTTCAGTAGCTTCATGTGTCTCCCCCTGTTATGGGTTGTCGTTGAATGGATCGGGGCCGTGCCCCTGCCGAAATGGTGCTTTTGGCAACCAGTCTGCGGTGCACAATCATCGCCGAAATGCAGGACTTGTGCCAGTAGGTGAAGCGAGTAGTCGAAAGCGGTATAAAAGTGTTCAAATCATGGAATCGTTGCGACCTTCAAGGCCACAGGGTTCCCTGCCGTTTTCGTTTTCATTACTGAGGATTTCCATGACTGCCATTCCCTCTTCTGCCGCGCGCCTTGCCGGGCATGTACTGGTCGACCAGTTGCGTGCACACGGGGTCGATCATGTGTTCTGCGTGCCCGGCGAAAGCTACCTGGCCGTGCTCGATGGCCTGTTCGATGCCGGCATCGAAGTCACCGTGTGCCGCCAGGAGGGCGGGGTCGCCTACATGGCCGAAGCCTATGGCAAGCTCACCGGGCGCCCGGGCGTCTGCATGGTGACCCGTGCACCGGGGGCGTCCAATGCAGTGCCCGGCATCCATGTGGCGTCGCAGGACTCCACCCCCATGATCATGCTGGTGGGCCAGATCGATCGTTCGGCCCGTGATCGCGAGGCCTTCCAGGAAATGGACTACAAGGCCGTGTTCGGCACGCAGGCCAAGTGGGTGGCCGAAATCGATCAGGCCGAACGCATCCCCGAATATCTGGCGCGCGCCTTCAAGGTGGCGGCCTCGGGTCGACCCGGCCCGGTCGTGCTGGCCCTGCCCGAAGACATGCTGGTCGAACACATCGAGGTGGCCGATGCGCGTCCGGGTCAACTGCCGCAGGCCTGGCCTGCGCCCGGGCAGGTGCAGCAGTTCGAGGCCCTGCTCGCACAGGCCCGGCGGCCCATGGCCCTGCTGGGCGGCAGTACCTGGGATGCCGGCTCGGTCGCTGCATTCGGCGAATTTGCGCGCGCCCATGGCATTCCCATCGCCGTCCAGTTCAGGCGCCAGATGCTGTGTCCGGTGGACCACCCCTGCTTCGTGGGCGACCTGGGCCTTGGGTGTGACCCTCACCTGCTGGCTGCCATCCGCGAGTCCGACCTGATCCTGGCGCTGGGGGGGCGCCTGTCCGAAGTGCCCAGCCAGAATTACACCTTGTTCGGCATCCCCAATCCTGACCAGACCTTCGTGCATGTGCACCCAGACACCAGTGAACTCAACCGGGTCTATCAGGCCGATCTCGCAGTGGCCTGCACGTCGGCTGCCTGGGTCGCGGCCATCGCGGGCATGGCGCCGGCCACGGACGTGTCGGCCCGGGTGGCGCGCTGTACCGAACTGCATGCCGCGCGCCAGGCCTGGGGCGATCCCGCTGCCATCCATCATCCCGGTGCGCTGCAGATGGGCGAGGTGATGGCGCATCTGAACGCAGTCCTGCCAGCCGACACCATCATGGCCAACGGCGCCGGCAATTTTGCAACATGGGTGCATCGCTTCTATCACTTCCGCGCATTCGGCACGCAATTGGCGCCCACATCGGGCTCCATGGGGTATGGCTTGCCGGCTGCGGTGGCGGCCCAGCGCATGTATCCGAACCGGCGCGTCATCTGCTTTGCCGGCGACGGCTGCTTCATGATGCACGGGCAAGAATTTTCCACGGCGGTCCAGTATGGCCTGCCCATCATCGTGATCCTGATCGACAACGGCATGTACGGCACCATCCGCATGCACCAGGAGCGCACGTACCCGGGCCGGGTATCGGCGACGACGCTGCACAATCCGGATTTTGCAGCCTATGCCCGTGCATTTGGCGGCCACGGCGAGCGCGTCGAGACCACCGAACAGTTTGCGCCGGCACTGCAGCGTGCCATCGACAGCGGCCTGCCGGCCATCATTCACTGCCTGCTGGATCCCGAGGCCATCACGCCCACCACCACCCTGAGCAAGCTGCGCGCGGGCTGAGGGCAGGGTGGCGTGAGCCGCAAGGCCGGGTCTGCCCTGGGCAAGCGGCGCACGGGCCAAGGGCCTGCCCGGCGAGTATCGAGGTACGGGTACGCAGGCCGTGTCAGCCCGATACGGCATCCACCAGCCATTGTCTGAACTTCACGACCGATGGCTGGGATACTTTCCGTTCTGGCACGATCAGGTGAAAGGCCCGTGCGTCGGGGCTGCTGTGCGGGTTCAGGACGATCAACTGGCCGCTGTCCAGTTCCGGCCGGATCAGAAAGGCCGGTATCAGGGCAACACCCAGGCCATCCCGGGCGGCCTGGGCCAGCATCGAAAACAGTTCCAGACGCATGCCCACCATGTCGTCGGGTACCATGGTCCCGGCGGATCTGAACCATTCCCGCCAGGCGGTCGGGCGGGTGCTTTGCTGCAGCAGCGGCATGCGGGCGATGGCATCCGGCGCCAGTGGGGTGGCCGCGAGCCTGGGGCTGCATACCGGCACCGGGTTCTCGTACATCAGGAAATACGCTTCTGTACCAGCCCAGCGCGGGTTGCCGGAATACAGCGCAGCGTCGAATTCGGTATCGTCGAACATGAACGGTGTCGTGCGCGTGACCATGTTCACCTGCAGCCCGGGGGCCGCGGCCTGCAGGCTGGCGAGCCGGGGCAGCAGCCAGCGGGTGGCGAATGTGGGCACCACGGCCAGGTCGAGCACCCCGCCGGCCTGATGGGCCATGATGGCCAGGGTATCGCGCTCCATGGCCTGCAGATGGGCGTGCACCATGCGCGCATACCGTTCGCCTGCGTCGGTCAGGCGCACCCCGCGGCGCACGCGCTCGAACAGCGCCACGCCCACATGTTGCTCGAGGCCGGCAATCTGCCGGCAGATGGCACCTTGCGTGAGCGACAGTTCATGCGCCGCCCGGGTGAAGCTTTCATGCCGCGATGCCGCCTCGAACGCCTGCAGGGCGCGAGTACTTGGGAATCGATTGCGCATCTTTGGAGTGAGGAAATTGCACAAATAATGGAAATTATATCGTTTGCCCGAGACAGGCATGTGCAGCTAGCATGTTCCTGTTCGATCATTCACCCGTCTTTTGCACAGGAGCCCCCATGTCCCAATCCCGCCCCCAATTCCAGTGGCTTGATCCGCTGCTGCTCGATCAGCAACTCGATGACACCGAGCGCATGGTGCGTGACGCGGCGCGTGCGTACTGTCAGGACAAGCTCCTCTCGCGTGTCCAGGACGCATTCCGCCACGAGAACACGGACCCCGCCATTTTTCGCGAACTGGGCGAACTGGGGCTTCTGGGGGCCACGATTCCGGAAGAATATGGCGGCGCCGGCCTCAACTATGTCTGTTATGGCCTGATTGCCCGCGAAGTCGAACGCATCGACTCGGGCTATCGCTCCATGATGAGCGTGCAGAGCTCGCTGGTCATGGTGCCCATCCATGAATTCGGCACCGAAGACCAGAAACGCAAGTATCTTCCGCGCCTGGCCAGTGGCGAATGGATTGGCTGCTTTGGCCTGACCGAGCCCAACCATGGGTCCGATCCGGGTTCCATGGAAACCCGCGCGCGTGCGGTGCCGGGGGGGTACAGCCTGTCAGGGGCCAAGACCTGGATCACCAACAGCCCGATCGCCGACGTGTTCGTGGTCTGGGCCAAAGACGATGCAGGCAAGATCCGCGGGTTCATCCTCGAGAAAGGCGCGCAGGGTCTGTCCGCGCCGGCCATACATGGCAAGGTGGGGCTGCGCGCCTCGATCACCGGTGAAATCGTCATGGACGAGGTATTTGTCCCCGAAGAAAACGCATTTCCGGATGTGCGCGGCCTGAAGGGGCCCTTCACCTGCCTGAATTCGGCGCGCTTCGGCATTGCCTGGGGGGCGCTCGGTGCCGCCGAGGCCTGCTATGAAACCGCCCGCCAGTACGTGCTCGATCGCCAGCAGTTCGGGCGCCCGCTGGCTGCCAATCAGCTCATCCAGAAAAAACTTGCGGACATGCTCACCGAGATCACGCTGGGGCTGCAATCCGTGCTGCGCGTGGGGCGTCTGAAAGACGAAGGGCAGGCACCCGTCGAAATCACCTCCATCGTCAAGCGCAACTCATGCGGCAAGGCCCTCGATATTGCGCGTACTGCGCGCGACATGCTGGGGGGCAACGGTATTTCCGATGAATTCTGCATCGCCCGCCATCTCGTCAATCTCGAGGTCGTCAACACCTACGAGGGCACGCATGACGTTCATGCACTGATCCTCGGGCGCGCGATCACGGGCATCGCTGCATTTGCCAACTGAGAGTGGGACATGTCCGCAACCCAGGAAACAGTCTCGAAATCCAGCCAGGGCCCGGGCGTGCAGGGGGCCCTGTCCCACATCCGGGTGCTGGACCTGTCCCGCGTCCTGGCAGGCCCCTGGGCCACCCAGATACTGGGCGATCTGGGCGCCGACGTGATCAAGGTCGAACGCCCGGGGGCGGGTGATGACACGCGCCATTGGGGGCCGCCCTGGATGCCTGATGAAGCGGGGCAGGATTCCGATGTTGCGGCCTACTACCTGTGCACCAATCGCAACAAGCGTTCCATCACGATCGACATGGCCAGCGCGGGCGGTCAGGCCCTGCTGCGCCAGCTTGCAACAGAAAGCGACGTGCTGGTCGAGAACTTCAAAGTCGGCGGGCTGGCGCGCTATGGCCTCGATTACGACGCACTTGCGGCCATCAATCCGCGCCTGGTCTATTGCTCCATCACCGGGTTTGGGCAGACGGGGCCGTATGCAGAGCGTGCCGGCTATGACTTTCTGATCCAGGGCCTGGGGGGGCTGATGAGCATCACCGGACGGCCTGACGATGAAGCAGGTGGGGGGCCCATGAAGGTGGGGGTGGCGCTGGTCGACATCCTGACCGGCCTGTACGCCGCCAATGCCATACAGGCGGCGCTCGCGGCCCGCGAAAAGACCGGGCGCGGCCAGCACCTGGATGTGGCCCTGCTCGATGTCCAGGTGGCCTGCCTGGCGAACCAGGCAATGAACTATCTGGCGACCGGCCGGGATCCCCAGCGGCTGGGCAATGCGCATCCCAGCATCGTGCCCTACCAGGATTTCCCGACGGCCGACGGCCACATGATTCTGGCCATCGGCAATGACGGCCAGTTCGAGCGCTTCTGCATCGAAGCCGGGCAACCGGAACTGGCCCGCGATCCCCGTTTTGCATCGAACCAGGCGAGGGTCACGCACCGGCAGGTGCTCATCCCCATTCTGCGCGAGATCACCCGTACCCGTGGCACCGCGCAGTGGATCGCGTCACTCGAGGCCCGGGCGGTGCCTTGCGGGCCCATCAACGGTCTGCACGATGTCTTTGCCGATGCCCAGGTCCGGGCGCGTGGCCTGCAGATCGAGATGACGCACGCTGGCGCGGGCCGGGTGCCGCTGGTGGCGAGTCCCATGCGCCTGTCCGATACGCCGGTCGATTATCGTCTGCCGCCACCGGCATTGGGGGCCCACACCGAAGAAGTCCTGCGCGACTGGCTCGGCATGTCGGCCGACCAGGCCCAGGCGTTGCGCGGGCAGGGTGTGCTCTGATCTGCAGGGGAGGGGGCACACGGCGGTGCTGCGGGTGTTCAGGGGCGGCGGCCCTTGGCGCGTACCTGGGCAAAGGCCTGGGCCATGGCCCCCTCCGGGGCGCTGGCAGGGCGTGCCTGCCCTGCATGACGGCTGCGGGCACGCGATGAGGGTGGCGCACCGGCAGCCGAAGACGGCGTCTTGTCACGGGCTGCATCGGGGCGCCGGACGACGCCTTCGGTGTTGTCCTTGCGCATGCTCAGGCTGATGCGCTTGCGGGGCACGTCGACTTCCATGACGCGGACATCCACCGTCTGGCCCACCCGCACCACGTCACGCGGGTCCTTGACGTAATGGTCGGCCAACGCCGAAACGTGCACCAGGCCATCCTGGTGCACGCCGATATCCACGAATACCCCGAAATTGGCTACGTTGCTGACGACGCCCTGCAGTTGCATTCCGGGCACCAGGTCCTGAATCTCATGGACGCCGTCATCGAAGTGGGCCGTTTCGAACCCGGGCCGTGGATCGCGCCCCGGTTTTCTCAGCTCTTCGAAAATATCGCTGATGGTGGGCACGCCAAACCGTTCGTCGGCAAAATCGGCGGGTGACAGGCCCTTGAGCACGTCGGCCTGCCCCATGATGGCATTCAGCGGGCGGCCCAGGCGCTGCAGGATCCGTTCGACCACGGGGTAGGCTTCAGGGTGCACCGCAGAGGCATCCAGGGGGTTGTCCGAGTCGCGGATGCGCAGAAAGCCAGCCGCCTGTTCGAAGGTCCGCTCGCCCAGACGGGGGACTTTGCGCAAGGCCTGGCGGTTGCGGAATGCGCCATGGCGTTCGCGGTAGTCGACGATCTGGCGTGCGAGACCGGTGTTCAGGCCGGATACCCGGGCCAGCAGCGGGGGCGATGCCGTGTTCACATCCACCCCGATCGCATTGACGCAATCTTCGACCACAGCCGACAGCGAGCGCGCCAGCGCGTGCTGGTTCACATCGTGCTGGTATTGGCCCACACCGATGGCCTTGGGCTCGATCTTCACGAGTTCGGCCAATGGATCCTGCAGGCGGCGGGCGATGGACACCGCGCCTCGCAGGCTCACGTCCAGATCGGGAAATTCTTCTGCGGCCTGCGCCGAGGCCGAATACACCGAAGCCCCGGCCTCCGAGACGGCGACGGCCTTGAACGGGTGCGATGGATGCCGGGCCTGCAGTTGCCTGACCAGTTCTCGGGTCTCGCGCGAGGCCGTGCCATTGCCTATGGCCACCAGCGTGATCTTGTGGCGCGTGACGAGTTCAGCCAGTACGCGCAGGCTCCCGTCGACATCCCTGCGGGGTTCGAATGGATGGATCGTGGCGCTGTCCAGCAATTTGCCCGTGGTGTCGATGGCGGCCACCTTGACGCCGGTGCGTATGCCGGGGTCCAGCCCCAGGATGTTGTGCGGCCCGGCTGGTGCGGCCAGAAGCAGATCTTCGAGATTCGCTGCGAACACCCGGATGGCTTCGGCTTCCGCCTGCTCACGCAGCACGCCCAGGCGTTCGGTTTCGAGACGGGGCAATAACCGCACCCGCCATGCCCAGCGACAGACTTCGCCCAGCCAGTGTTGACGGGCATCATCCCGGCTGTCGAAACGGGTGCCCGGTGTCATGGTGTCGGCAATCAGGCGCACGCAGGGGTGAGGGTGTTGCGCTTCGAGCCCTGGCGCCAGGCTGATGCGCAGCTCGAGTATGCCTTGCTGGCGGCCGCGCAGCAGGGCCAGCATGCGGTGGGACGGGATGCGCTGCAGGCTTTCGGTGAATTCGAACCAGTCGCGGAACTTCGCGCCTTCGCGTTCCTTGCCTTCGATCACTTTCGAGTTCAGCACCCCGTGGCGCTCGAGCGTGCTGCGCAGGCCCTGGATCAGATCTGCATTTTCGGCAAACCGTTCGGCCAGGATATCGCGCGCACCGTTCAGCACGCTTTTCTCGTCGCCATATCCCAGGTCTGCGTTCAGATACCCGCTCGCCAGACGCTGGGGATCGGCGCGGATATCCGCAAGAAGTTCATCGGCAAGGGGCAGCAGGCCGGCCTCGATGGCGATCTGTCCGCGGGTGCGGCGTTTGGGGCGGTAGGGGGCATACAGGTCTTCCAGCCGCTGCTTGCTGTCTGCCGCCAGAATGTGGGCCTGCAGGGCTTCAGTCATGAGGCCCTGGGCGATGAGGCTGTGCAGGATGACCGTTCTGCGGTCTTCGAGCTCGCGCAGGTAGGCCAGGCGGGTCTCGAACGCGCGCAGTACCGTGTCATCCAGCCCCCCGGTGGCTTCCTTTCGGTAGCGTGCGATGAAGGGCACGGTGGCACCCGAATCGAGCAGTTGCATGGTGGCCTGAACCTGCGCTGGGCGTACGCCCAGCTCTGTGGCAAGCTGCAGAATGATGGCCTGGGGGGTATCGGTGGTCGGTGCAGGGGCTGTCAATGGATTTCTGTCATCGGGAATGAGTACCAGCGGCGCATTTTGCCACAGTCGGACGAAAGACCTCAATCGCTTGGCGTATGATGCCCGCATCGCAAGTTTCGGTGTATGGATCCTGATTCAGATGGCCAACGACCCCCTGGAGGCTGTGTTCGGGCCTGACGGCTCGCTGGCACGGGCGCTGCCTGCCTACCAGCCACGCACGGCGCAGCAAGAACTCGCGCAAGCCATCTGGCAGGCCCTGCAAGAGGGCGAGGTACTGATTGCCGAAGCGGGCACGGGTACTGGCAAGACCTGGGCCTACCTGGTGCCGGCCTTTCTCTCGGGGCGCAAGACACTCATTTCGACAGGCACCCGGACCCTGCAGGATCAGCTGTTTCACCGTGATATTCCGCGCTTGCGGCACGCGCTGGCGCTGTCGGTGGATGTGGCATTGCTCAAGGGGCGCAGCAACTACGTATGTCATTATCATCTGGATCGTCTCGAGCAGGATCCGGGCGCGCTGAAGTCACGCGAAGAAATTCCGCAGCTGCGCACGATCCGGCAGTTTGCCCGAACGTCCGAATCAGGTGACAAGGCCGAATTGCCGGCAGTGCCAGAAACGGCCGATCTCTGGAATCGGGTGACGTCGACCCGCGAGAACTGTCTCGGCCAGGATTGCCCGTTCGTGCGCGATTGTTTCGTATACAAGGCGCGCCGTCGGGCACAGGATGCCGACGTGGTGGTGGTCAATCATGCACTTTTCATGTCTGATCTGGCACTGCGCGAAGAAGGCGTGGCCAACCTGCTGCCCGAGACCCACCTGGTGGTATTCGATGAGGCCCATCAACTGCCGGCAACCGCAACCCACTTTCTGGGTGAAAGCGTATCCGTCCACCAGGTACTCGATGGCCTGCGCCAGGCTGAGGCAGCGGGGCTGGCCCATGCGCGCGAGGCCGTACGCTGGAGTGACCTGTGCGGGGCCCTCGAGGCCGCTGCGCGGGCCTTTCGCCTGGCCTGTGCGCCGGTGACGGCGCTGCCCGGTGCCCGGGTCACTTTCGAGCAGCTTCCGCAGGCTCAGGGCTTCGATGAGGCCTTCCAGCAGCTCTGTACTGCCATGGACCCGCTCCTCGAGGCACTGGCGGCGCAAGAGGAACGGCATCCCGATCTGGCTGCTGCGTTGCGTATGCTCGAGGGTGTGCATGACCGCCTGCAGCGCTGGGCCACGCCGGCACGCGGCATGCCAGAGGCCGCCGATCACGCGGCGGTGCGCTGGGTCGAGTGCAGCACCCACTCGGTGCGCCTGCAACGCGCGCCCCTGTCGGTGGCCAGGATTTTCTCGGGCTTTCGGCGCGACGGCCAGGCCTGGGTACTTACCTCGGCCACGCTTTCAGTGCGCGGTGACTTTCAGCATTTCCAGCGCCAGCTGGGGCTGGCCGACGCACATGTGGCCAGTTGGCTGTCGCCGTTCGACTACGCCGCCAGAGGCTTGCTGTATGTGCCGCGTGCTTTGCCGGCGCCTGGCTCGGCCGGGTTCTCCACGGCATTTGCCCATGCCTTGCTGCCATTGATGCGTGTCAGCCGGGGTGGTGTGCTGGTCTTGTGCACGACCTTGCGGGCCGTGGCCGAAGTCGCCGATTGCCTGCTGGATGGCGTTGATGGCAGGCTGGTGATGCGCCAGGGCGAGTCGTCGCGCGCCGTGCTGCTCGAGCGGTTCAGGGCGGCAGGGAATGCGGTTCTGGTGGGCAGCGTAAGCTTCTGGGAGGGCATCGACCTGCCCGGGGAAGCGCTCACGCTGGTCGCGATTGACAAACTGCCATTTGCACCACCCGACGACCCTGTGCTCGAGGCACGCCTGCGGGTCTGCCGAGCGCAGGGGGGCAATCCGTTCATGGAGCACCAGTTGCCCCAGGCGGCGATGCTGCTGAAGCAGGGGGCCGGGCGCTTGATCCGCTCAGAGACGGATTGGGGGGTTCTGGTGGTGGGTGACGGCCGCCTGGTCGACAAACCGTATGGCCGGCTGCTGTGGCAGGGGCTGCCGCCGTTTGCACGCACCCGGGATGCCGGGCTGGCCCTGGCGTTTCTCGGCGACCCGCCTGCGCTGGCCGAGTGACGGCACCGCCGGGCTGGGTGCCGTGGCCATCGCGTCGCGTGAAGTGACGGGGCCGGCGGGCCAGGCGCTGGGGCCGGCCGGTCGGCTGATGGGCCCGTCGGGCCAGGCGCTTGGAGCCCTGTTGCCCGGGCTTCAGAACCAGTTGATCGGATTCCAGTAGCTCACGGGTTCATCGAGCCCCTGCGCGTAATACTTGCTGTCGGGGAAGTTGTGATCCAGTACCCGCTTGGCGTCATCGCGCAGTTCGGGCAACTCGAGCCTGTCGTAGCTGAGCATCATCAGGTACAGGGCTTTTTCGACGACTGGCGCGCCCTCGAAATCGGTGATCACGCTTTGTGCCCGATTGGCTGCCGCCACGTATGCACCACGCTTGTAATAATATGTTGCGACGTGAACTTCGTTGGCTGCAATGGTATTGACCAGCCAGGCCACCCGCTTGCGCGCATCGGGTGCATAGCGGCTGTCGGGATAGCGCCGCAGGAGTTCGTTGAATGCGTCGTAGGATTCGCGCAGGCCCTTGGGGTCGCGTTCGCTGGGATCCTGCTGGGTCCAGCTGGACAGTATCGCACTGGGCGGCGTGAAGGTGATCAGGCCCTTGAGATACAGCATGTAGTCCGTACCCGGATGGTTGGGGTATTGCTGCATGAAGCGATCGATCGCCGCCCTGGCCTGTTCGGGTTCCTCGTCTTTCCAGTTGACCCAGGCCTGATCGATCAGGGCCTGCTGTGCGTAGACGCCGAACGGGTAGCGGGCTTCGAGGGCCTCGAGATTCTCGCGGGCTTCGGACCAGTTGGCCCCGGCCATCTCGGTACGAGCCTGGCTGTACAGACGTTCGGCACCCCAGCCGGCGGTGGGGTCGACGTTGCTCGTGGTCGAACTGCACGCCGCCAGCACCACGGTGGCCAGGCCGACCAGCGCAACGCGGGACAGACGGTAAAGGGGTCGGTGCGAAACCAGTGCTTGAAAGGCCACAGGATATCCTTGGTCAAGGTGTTAGCATTGTCGGCAGATTATATGATTTGTCGCAATGACGCACACGAAACCTGATCCTGAAGGTCCCCGCGAGGAAGAATCGCTGCCTTTCGTATTGCCGGCGGGGGTTGTTCCAGAGCGGCTCGACAAGGTGCTGGCCCGGCTGATTCCCGAGCATTCGCGCAGCCGCCTGCAGGCCTGGATCGAGGCCGGGTGCGTTCTGGTGAATGGCCGGCCCGGGCAGATTCGTACCCGGGTGGGGCCAGGTGATTACATTCTGGTGCGGCCCCGGCCTGCCCCTGAAGACCAGGCCTACGTGCCTGAAGACATCGCTTTCGAGGTCGTGGCCGAGTCGCCCGACTGGCTTGTCATTGACAAGCCGCCAGGGCTGGTCACCCATCCTGGGGCTGGAAACTGGCACGGCACTTTGCTCAATGGTCTGTTGTTCCGCTATCCGGAATTGGGCCAGGTGGCGCGTGCCGGTATCGTGCACCGGCTCGACAAGGATACGTCCGGCCTGATGGTCGTGGCGCGCAACGCAACAGCCCAGACTCATCTGGTGCGCCAACTGCAGGCGCGGTCGGTACATCGCGAGTACTGTGCCCTGGTGCATGGCTATTTGCCTGGTACAGGGCGTGTAGACGCCGCGATCGGTCGGGATCCCCGTGTTCCGGTGCGCATGAGCGTACTGCGCCCGGTGGCCCCGCGCCCCGCTCTCACGGCCTATCGCGCGCTTGCGCAGGGTAGGGTGCAAGGCCAGGCCGTCAGCCAGGTGCAGTGTCGCCTGGAAACGGGGCGTACGCACCAGATTCGTGTGCATCTGGCCAGCCTGGGACACCCGCTGCTGGGGGATGTGCTGTATGGCGGGCAATGCCTTGCCGGGGCGCGGCGGCAAATGCTGCATGCCCGCGCATTGACGTTCGTCGATCCTGGCCATGGCGATGAGCGGGCCTTCTGTCGTTTGCCCCCGACAGACTATCAGCAGGTCTGTCGCGCCATCGAATGGCAGGAGGGGGTGCGTGGCCTCGATTGAACTGGCTGCGGGCCTGCAGGCCGAAACAGGCGCCCCCTGGCCCGGCGTACGGTACTTCACCACCTGGCGCGGTGGCGGCGCCAGTGCCACCCCATTCGACAGCCTCAATCTGGGGTTGCATGTGTCCGATACCGAGAGTGCCGTGCTCGAAAACCGGCGCCGGTTGCGGCAGTGTCTGCCGGCCGAACCGCTGTGGCTGGATCAGGTGCATGGCACGACGGTTCATGATGCCGATCGCGGCGTTGCGCAATCCGGGGCATCGGCCCGGCCGGCTCTTGCCTTGCCGCCCTGTGCCGATGCGGCTGTCACCGTGCAGCCACGGCACCCATTGGCGATCCTGACCGCCGATTGTCTTCCAGTCGTGCTGGCCGATCTGGATGCGGGCGTGCTCGGGGTGGCACATGCAGGATGGCGCGGTCTGCTTGCCGGTGTGCTCGAGAACCTGCTGCGGGAGATGCGCGCGCGGCAACCACAGGCTCGCCGGTGGCGCGCCTGGATCGGGCCCGGGATCGGGCCTGATGCCTTCGAGGTGGGCCCTGAGGTTCGGGCACGGTTTCTTTCACTTGCCGCGCAGGACGCACGGCACTTCGTCGCCTGTACCGGAACGGATCGCTGGCTGGCCGATCTGCCTGGCCTCGCACGCAGTCGCCTGCGGCGCGCGGGCGTCGCCGGCATCGAGATCAGCGCCGCCTGCACGCATGGTCTGCCGGAGCGCTTTTTTTCCTACCGTAGGCAGGCGTGCACAGGTCGCCAGGCCACCGTGGCCTGGCTCGATCCGTGATGTCTCCCGGCGGGCCTGTGCCGCGGCTCTGCGGGTCTCGTGTATGCTTGTAACGTGTCCGCGTCAAGTCGTACCTGCTGGCGAATTACCCCGATTGACGGCTGCGCGCGACGTGGCACAATGAAACGCAGCCTCGGCAATTGGGCTGCAGGGTGTATTTCGGCATAGGGGGGTCCGTGGTCAATCCCGTCTTTTTTCCTTGGCAGGCGGCCATGGGCCTGATGACCGGGCAAGGGGCCGCCATCCAGCAGAACTTCATGCGGGCCTGGCAGGATCTCCTTCGCGACGCGCGGCGGGGCACGCTCAAACCGCCAGCTGATCGGCGTTTTTCATCCGCAGCCTGGGCCGCCAGCCCGCAGGCGCTGTTCACGGCGCATGCCTATCTCATCACGGCCGAAGCCCTGAAAGAAATGGCCGAGGCCGCGCGGCTCGACGATGCCGCGCGCGAACGCCTGCAGTTTGCCATCATGCAGTGGGTCGAGGCCGCGTCGCCCTCCAACTTTCTGGCCACCAACCCCGATGCGCAGAAGCGCCTGATCGACACTCGAGGCGAGTCCCTGCAGCGGGGGCTGGCGAACCTCATGCACGACCTGCAGCGTGGGCGCATCACCCAGACAGACGAACACGCCTTTCAGCCCGGTGTCAATCTGGCGATCACGCCGGGGGGGGTGGTGTACGAAAACGCCCTGATGCAGGTCATTCAATACAGCCCCCAGGTGGAAAGAACGCATCGCATCCCGTTGCTGATGGTGCCGCCGTGCATCAACAAATACTACATACTCGATCTGCAACCCGCCAATTCCGTCGTCGCGCATGCGCTGCAGGCCGGCTTCGACATCTTCATGGTGTCCTGGCGCAACCCGCGTCCAGACGACGTCGATGGTACCGATACCCGGACCTGGGACGATTACCTCGAGCAGGGGGTGCTGCAGGCCATGCAGGTGGTGTCGAAGATCACCCGCCAGCGCAAGATCAACGTACTGGGGTTCTGCGTGGGTGGCACCATGCTGGCCAGCGCCCTGGCCGTGGCCAGGGCCCGGGGTGGCGACCCTGTCGCGTCGCTCACTTTGCTCACCACGCTGCTCGACTTCGGCAATGCGGGTATTCTCGATGTCTTCGTCGATGAACTCCATGCCCGGGCACGCGAGCGCCAGCTGGGGCAGGGTGGCCTGATGACGGCCGCGGAACTCTCCACGACGTTTTCTTTCCTGCGGCCGTCCGAACTGGTCTGGAACTACGTCGAAGCCAATTATCTCAAGGGCGAATCCCCACGGGCGTTCGACCTGCTGTCCTGGAATGCAGATGGCACCAACCTGCCGGGTCCGTTCTTTGCCTGGTATTTCCGCAACATGTATCTCGAGAACCGCCTGGTCACCGGGCAGTTGGAGAGCTGCGGGGTGGCGATGGACCTGCAGGCGCTCGACATGCCAGCCTACATCTACGCATCGCGCGATGATCACATCGTGCCCTGGGCGTCGGCCTATGCATCCACGCAGTTGCTCGCGGGGCCATTGCGCTTCGTGCTGGGCGAGTCGGGCCATATTGCCGGTGTGGTCAACCCGCCCGAACGCGGCAAGCGCGGGTACTGGTCGGCTGGTCCACAGCATCTGCCACCCGATCCCGAGGGCTGGCTGGAAGGCAGTACGCATGCCGGGGGCAGCTGGTGGCCCGACTGGCTGCAATGGCTCGAAGCCCATTCCGGCCCATTGCGGGCGGCGCGCAAGACGCTGGGCAACAAGAGTTTTCCCGTCATCGAGCCCGCTCCCGGGCGCTATGTCAAAGTCAAGGCTGTCTGAAAGGAGATCATCATGAGCGGAAAACTGGCTTACGTCACTGGTGGTATGGGTGGGATCGGCACCTCGATCTGTCAGCGCCTGGCGACAGAGGGGTTCAGGGTGGTGGCGGGCTGCGGACCCAGCCGGGATTTCGAGAAATGGCTGGCCGAGCAGGCTGCGCAAGGGTTCGATTTCAGTGCGTCGGTAGGCAATGTGGCAGACTGGGATTCGACCGTCGAGGCTTTTGCCAGGGTGCGCGAGGCGCACGGCCCCATCGATGTGCTCGTCAACAATGCCGGGATCACGCGTGACGGGGTATTTCGCAAGATGACCCTCGATGATTGGCGCGCGGTCATGGACACGAACCTGAACAGCCTGTTCAACGTCACCAAGCAGGTGATCGATGACATGGTCGAGCGTCAATGGGGCCGTATCATCAACATCAGCTCGGTCAATGGCCAGAAAGGGCAGTTCGGCCAGACGAACTATTCCACGGCCAAGGCGGGCATCCATGGATTCACCATGGCCCTGGCCCAGGAAGTCGCGGGCAAGGGCGTTACGGTGAATACCGTGTCGCCGGGTTATATTGGCACTGAAATGGTGCGTGCCATTCGGCCCGACGTGCTCGAGAAGATCGTGGCGACCATCCCGGTCAGGCGTCTGGGTACACCTGAAGAAATCGGCTCCATCGTCGCCTGGCTGGCCTCGGATGATTCGGGGTTCTCCACCGGGGCCGATTTTTCCATCAATGGCGGTTTGCACATGGGGTAATGATGGCGCAGCAGAAAACCACAACCTCGGCCGGTCGGCTGATCAAGAAGTACCCGAACCGGCGTCTGTACGATACGCAGACGAGTTCGTACATCACGCTGGTCGACATCAAGCAGCTGGTGCTCGATAACGTCGAATTCACCGTGGTGGATGCCAAGGCGGGTGACGACATCACGCGCAGCATCCTGCTGCAGATCATTCTCGAAGAAGAGTCCGGCGGCATGCCCATGTTCTCGGCGCAGGTGCTGGCGCAGATCATCCGTTTCTACGGGCATTCCATGCAGGGCGTGATGGGGTCCTTTCTTGAAAGAAACATCCAGATCATGATCGAAATCCAGGAGCGCATGGCCGAGCAGTCCCAGGGGCTGTATCAGCAGCATTTCGGCCCGGAAGCCTGGGCACAGCTGGTGAACATGCAGACCCCTGCGCTGCAGAACATGATGAACAGCTACCTCGAACAGAGCCGGGGCGTATTCATGAAAATGCAGGAGCAGATCCAGGACCAGACCCGCAGCCTGTTTCCGGGCTTTCCGTTTCCGCCCGACACGAGCAGCAAGAAGAAGAAATGATGCCCGGGGTACGCCACGGGCGTGTGGGGCCAGGCCCCACCTGAGGGCTGTGCAGACAGCCCTTTTTTCCGCCCGGTTCAGGGCCGCGCAGGGCCTGGAATATACCACCAGGCCACGAGCCAGCCGGCCAGCTGGGTGAGCAGCAGCGTGGCGACGGTTGCAGGCCAGGCGTGCCAGGCGTATGCCAGCCCGCAGGCCCATGCGCCCAGAAAACCGCCACAGTAATACACCGTGTAGTACAGGCCATTGGCCAGCGAGCGGCCTTCCGTCATCCGTTGGGCCACGAAGCTCATCACGGCGGATTGGGCAATGAACGTGCCGCAGGCCGCCAGGGCCAATGCAACGATGATCAGCCACGCAGGCTGCACCAGTGTCAGCGCCACGGCCCCCATGCTCAGCCCCAGGGACAGCAGGATGGCGTTGCGTATGCCAATGCGCGGGATGATGTAGCCCATGACGGGCATGACCATCATGCCCAGCAAGTAGACCGTGAACAGGTTGGCCAGGTTTCCCGGGCTGTAGTGGTACGGTGCGCTGGCCAGGTGCAGATTGATGTACGTGAACAGTGCGATCTGCGAGAACAGCAGCGTGGCACCCACCAGGCTGGCCACCCGCAGATCGCGGCTATGGAGCAGCCGGCGCAGCGTGACCAGGCTGGCGTGTACATTCGGATTCGCCTTGAAGCAGCGCGACGCGGGCAGCCCGCGCCAGATGATCACGCCCCCCACAAGGTTGAAAAGGGCCATGACGCCATAGGCTTCGCGCCATGACATGTATTCTGTCAGGTGCCCGATCATGAAACGCCCCAGAAAGCCGCCCATGATGCAGCCGCACACATAGAGCGTCATGGTGCGCACCATGCGCGCGCCGCTGAATTCTTCACCGATGTATGCCGTGATCACCACCGAGACGCCGGGCACCGCCAGGCCCTGCAGGAATCGAAGCAGCAGCAGGCTGTGGACGTCTTCCACCAGCATCATCAGTGCGGTGGGCACCGCAAGGAAGAACACCGAGCCTGTAATGAACCACTTGCGCCCCAGCGCATCCGACACGATGCCCATGAACGGGGCGACCAGGGCGATCGCCAGGATGGTGATGCCGACCGCCTGCCCGGCCTCGACGACTGTGGCGTTCAGATCCGCCCGGATCTCGGGCAGGATGGATTGGATCGAATAGACCTGTATGAAGGCGAACACGCCCACCAGCACGATGGACAAGGCCAGCAACAGGCGCTTTTTATCGCCTTGCGAAAGGTGCAGCGAAGTGGCAGGGAACATGGGCGATCAGTGTAAACCCCTAATTGTATAGGAGATTGACAAAGCCCATGGATTACTTGAACATACCACTTGTCCGACAAGCTGCCGAAACTGCTACGATAAGTTGGCGATGGCTCCTGGCAGAAAATTTCCGGATACTGGAATGTGATCAGACTGGCCATTCTGGATCAAGTCTGCGCAAGGGTTTCTGGTGCGCGGGATGCGGACGGCACGATTTTCGGTGTTTGACCAATTCAGGAAAATAAGCATGAATGCGGCTGCAAATGATATTTTGGATTATTCGAGGTACATACCTGGTGGCGCGATGTCCCTGAACCGGGTTATTTCCCCGATGAGAAGGTTCGTCCGCGCCGAAGGTGCCTATATGTGGGACGATCAGGGGCGCCGCTACATCGACTACCATGCCGCCTTCGGGCCCTATCTTCTGGGGCATAATGACCCGGATGTCGAAAAGGCGGTGGTCAGTGCAATCATGGACCGTCAGTCCCTGATGGGGGCGGGTACGACCCCATGGGAAGGTGAAATTGCGCGCCTTCTGGTCGAGTCGGTACCGTCCATGGAACAAGTCCAGATCACCAATACCGGCTCCGAGGCCGATGCCTATGCAATTCGGCTGGCGCGTGCGGCGACAGGGCGGGAACGTATCCTGGTGATGCAGGGAGGATACAACGGCTGGTCGGATGCCGTCGCCTACAATGTCATGGATGTCAACGATGAAGTTCGCAATCATGTCAGGGGCACCGAATATTCCAAGAATCCGATCACGGCAGGTATTCCAGAATCCCAGCAAGAATTGACGCATGTGGTCGAGTTCAACGATATCGAGGCCGTTGAAAAGGTTCTGGCGCGCAAGGATATCGCGGCTGTCATTCTTGAGCCCATCCTGCAGAACATCGGTATTGTGAAACCCCAAGAGGGTTACCTGCAGAAATTGCGTGCCCTCTGCGACGAGCACGGAACGGTGCTCATTTTCGATGAGGTCAAGACCGGGTTTCGGCATGCCCTGGCCGGTTATCAGGGCCTTTGCGGGGTGAAACCCGATCTGTCCACCTTCGGCAAGGCTGTGGCGAATGGATACCCATTGGCCGTGATCGGGGGGAAGCGCGAAATCATGCAGCACTTCAATCACCCGGATCCGGCAAGGAAGGTGCTGATTGCCGGTACCTACAACGCACATCCGATTCCAGTGGCTGCCAGTATCGCCGTGATTCGCAAGCTGGCCGAGCGCGGTGATGAAATCTACGGTCACCTGGAGTCTTTGGGGCAATATATCGAAGACGGCCTGAAGACCATCTTTGGGCGGCAGCCCTATCCGACCACATTGGTTCGGCAGGGTTCGGCATTTTGTGTCTACTTCATGGATCACGCTCCACAAAGCTGGCAGGACATCGTGCTGCACAACGATAATGACAAGGATCTCAGGTACAGGAAGGCATTGGTGGAAAAGGGTATTCTCCAGTTCCCGATCCCCAGCAAGCAGGGCAGCATTTCGTTTGCCCACACCAGGGAAGACATCGATCTGACACTGGAAATCACTGAAGACGTCGTCAGGTCATTGACCTGAACCGTCATTCAAAAATATCTTGATCGGAACCTTTGCAAGGGAGACAACTCATGAGCTTCAAAAAAATGAAGTCGGCTTTTTATCTGGTGTCGGCACTCAGCCTGACCTGTTTTACCGGATCGGCTCTCGCCCAGAGTTCGGCAACCGTTCTCAAAGTGGCCACGATGGAGGTCGCGGATGCACCGAACACGATGGGCTGGGAAGTGTTCAAGCAGTATGTCGAATCAGAGTCCAATGGTCGTTACAAGATCGACATACACCATTCGAGTCAATTGGGATCATCCACCGAGCTGATTCAGGCCGTGTCGTCGGGTGCATTGAAGATTGTGCATGGTGACGAAACCATTGCGGCCATCTACGATCCCATGCTGGTTCTGAGCATTCCGTATCTGTTTTCCAATGAAGTGGTTGTACGGAAATTCTTCGAAAGTCCATTCTTCGAAAAGATCAGTGAAGGTTTCACGAAGAAATCAGGGATTCGCGTTCTGGCGTCGCAGACCTACGGATTTCGCAGCTTCATCAACAGCCAGCGTCCGATCACGAATATCAAGGACATCGAGGGCCTGAAGATACGGGTGCAGGACAACCCGCTGATGGTGAAGTTCATTCAGTCATTGGGCGCACTGCCAACCACGACCTCGTGGGGAGAACTCTACAGCGCGTTGCAGCAAAAGGTGGTTGATGGCGCGGAAAACCCCCCGGGCCTGGTCTATGACGCCAAGTTCTACGAAGTTACCAAGTACATGTCGCTCGATCAGCACACCCTGGCCTTCAACTTCTTTTATGTCAATGATGACTGGTACAACAAACTGTCCGACGAAGACAAGGATATCTTCTACACCGCATCCCTGTTGGGGTCGGCCGTTGAGTTCGGCGAGCGGATCTACGGCAACCGGGTGAGTACGCTGGGCCTGCTTGAAAAGAAGGGGATGGAAATCAATACTCTGGGCGCAGATGAGCTGGCCCGGTTCAAAGAGGCATCCCAGCCAGTCATTCTTGAGTGGCTCAAGGGCCGGATCGGCGAAGAAATGGTCAATGAGGCGCTGGATCAGGTCAAGCAGATTGAAACGCAGATCATGAAAGAGGCCACAGCCAAGAACTAGGCTGCCGTCTGATCCGGTGTGCTCCAGGGGCCCCAACCTGTATGGAATCTTGCATTCTGTTCCTGTGGGTTGGGGCCTTGTCCTGTCAGCCTGTACGGGCCGTCCAATAAACGCATGAACAAGAAAGTCGTCAATGGCAATGGGGAATATGCGCAGTCGGATGTGTTGTTGCCGCACGCGCCACTGGACAACAGTACGCGTGGTTTCATCGAGGCCGGCATGCGTGAAATGATGCAGTCCAGTGCCGTTCCGATGAGTGCTGCCCGGGGTGGCGCTGTGCATTTTTTTCCGACACCTCACATGACCTGGTGTTTTTCATTGACAATTGAGCGCCTGCAGGCCTGTGTGGCCCTGGATATCGACAGGCACCTGTCTGTCAAAAGGCTCGGATACCTCATGCCAACAGGTTTCAACCCACTTTGATCGTGATCACCAACATGTGCAAGACAGCCAAGATATTGAATGATGTTCTGGAATACATTGACTCCAGAATGCGGATCTTCATCCGTATTGTCATTATTTTGCAAATGGGCTTGATGGCCCTTATCGTGAACCTGCAGGTGGTGGCCCGATATTTTCATGTGGCATTCATCTGGGCCGATGAGATCTCCCGCCTGCTCCTGGTCTGGAGCATGATGCTCGGTGCAGTATATGCGCTGTCCGACAATCAGCACATCGGGCTGTCTTTCATCATTGACCGCTTTTCAGGGGCGAAACGGAAATTCATCATGCTGGTCAACAATCTGGCCATGCTCCTGCTGTTGGTCGTGATTGCCATCCAGGGCATCAAGATGCTGCCAATGTTTGGCATGTCGAAGGCTGCAGCGACAGGCATGCCTATTTCGGTGCCGTTCTTTGCCATCCCGTTTGCTGCCATCTGCATGATCATTGTGCTCGCTCGGGTGATTGCCAATCTTGTGCTGCATCGGCATTCAAATGTCGTCCTGGATCGGCAATCTTGACCAGCACGATTTTTGCCTGATCGGCCTGCCCGGCTTCAATAGTCTATTTTTCATTTCCATGCTCAGGGGTTTTCATGCAGCAGATCGAAGAGACCGCCATCTACAGGGAATACATTCGACTGAATTCCGAGTCGGGGCGGCACGCTCGAAGAGCTCAGCAATCGATTCCGGCCGGGGCTTCGCGTACGCTTCTGCGTTTTCCTCCTTATCCTTTTTTCGTGCGCCAGTCGGTAGGCAAGCACACCTTTGATATCGATGGCAATCGGCGCATCGATTTCAATAATAATTACACATCCCAGATCCTGGGCCATGCCGATCCACGGATCGTCAAGGTAGTCGGTACGCAGATGCAGTCTGGTTCGGTCCATTCGAGTCCAGGTGAACTGGAGATCGAATTCGCTGAATTGCTTGCCGCACGCATACCTTCTGTCGATCAAGTCGTGTTCCTGAATTCGGGCACCGAAGCTGTGATGATGGCCTTGCGCATCGCGCGTGCCTACACTGGGCGCAACCGCATCGCCAAGGTCGAAGGGGGGTATCACGGCTGGTATGATCCGGTGGCGCAGGGTACCAGTTTGATACCGGAATTGGGTGACCCACGCCAGGTCTCGCGCCCGCAGGCTGAGTTTGCCGGTTTGCCTCAGGCTGCGGCCGATGACGTGACGGTGTTCAAGTACAACGATGTGGAAGCGGTCAAGGAACTGTTCGCCACTCACGGCCAGGACCTGGCCGCGGTGATTGTTGAGCCATTGTTGTGTTCCAGTGGCATGATACCGGCCGATCGGGCGTTTCTCGCGGCCATCCAGACCGAGGCTCGCAAGCATGGCGTACTGATCATATGCGACGAAGTCGTTACATTGCGTCTTGCTGAAGGTGGTTTTCAGTCCGTGCTGTCGTTCGAGCCCGACCTGACCACCATGGGCAAGATCATCGGTGGCGGCTTTCCGGTGGGTGCCGTGGGCGGGCGTCTGGAAATCATGCAGACCCTGACTGCCCGGCCAGCACGTGGTGGCGCTGTGGCGGGCATGGGGACGTTCAGTGCGAATCCGGTTTCGATTGCTGCCGGCCTGGAGACCATGAGGCAACTCAGTGGCAAAGCGATAAGCGATCTGAACGCTCTGGGCAATTTTGCCATGAACGCGCTGCGTGAGCAGATCAGAGTGCATGGCGCACCGGCACAGGTAGCGGGGTATGGGTCGCTGTTCCAGATTCATTGGACGACCCTGAGCCTGGTGGATTCGCGGGGCGCAAATACGGCGGATGAGAATCTGCGCCTGCTGTGCTTTCTGGGGCTTCTCAACCGTGGTGTCCAATTGTCGATGCGGTGTGGAGCGGCACTCTCACTGCCTATGGCGCGTACTGACATTCAGGTGCTGGCCGACGCATTCTCCGACGTACTGGCCGAACTGAAAAAAGAAGGCCTCTTTGCCCCGCGCGTGCGCTAACCAGACACCAGAACCGGAAATCACAGATGACTTATCTGTCCATTGCTGCAGTTTTCTTCACTTTCCTCTTCATCGGGATGCCGATTGCCTTCGCAATCGGCCTGGCTGCCCTTGCAGGGATATTTGTCGCTGGGGATTATCCACTGTCCATTGTCGTTCAGCGCATGTATACGGGGATTGATTCGTTCACCATCCTGGCCATTCCACTCTTCATACTGGCAGGAGACATCATGGTATCGGGCCGGCTCACGCACCGGCTCATCGATATTGCGGATCTCTTCGTCGGCAGGATGCGCGGTGGCGCAGCACAGACGACAGTGGGTGCTTCCATGATTTTCAGCGGGTTGACGGGCTCTGCCACGGCAGATGCCTCGGCCATCGGATCCATCATGATCCCTACCATGCGTGATCGTGGCTACAAGACCGAATTTGCGGCAGCGGTGGTCGCGGCGTCTGCTGTCGTTGGGCCCATTATTCCGCCCAGTCTGACCATGATCATCTACTCGGTGACCACGGGTGTGTCCATTGGCGGTCTGTTCGTTGCGGGAATCATCCCGGGAATCATCATGACGATATTCATCAGTATCGCGACCTACATGATTTCCAGAAAGAACAATTATCCGCGCAGCGAAGCAGACTTCACGCTGTCGTATATTATCCGGACATTGCGGGTCGGTTTCTTTGCATCGCTGTTGCCCGTGATCATAGTGGGCGGCATTCTCGCCGGCTATTTCACGGCCACCGAGGCCGCTGCAGTGTCAGTCGCGTTTGCAATCATCTTCAGCGTCATCCAGAGAACATTCGATGTGCGCCAGCTGCCGCAGATACTGTTCAATGCGACGCTGATCAGCAGCGTGGTGATAATGATACTGGCCACATCCAATGTGCTCAGCTGGATCCTGAGTGTATCCAATCTGCCCAATGACATTGCCGATGTGCTCAAGAGCCTGTCTGACAATAAGTATGTCTTTCTGTTGCTCGTGAATATATTCCTGCTGATTGTCGGAACCTTTCTGGATACTTTTCCAGCTATTTTCCTGCTCGCACCCATCCTGCATCCGATCGCCTTGAGCTATGGTGTCGACCCACTGCAATTTGGCGTGATCGTCTCGGTGAACATTCTCATTGGCCTGATTACACCACCAGTGGGAACCAATCTGTTCATAGTGTCTTCAATAGCGAAAACAACGGTAGAAAAGATCACCAAGGCGATTCTGCCATTCATTGTGGTCGAGATCATCGCATTGTTCCTGATTACCTACATACCTGCGCTGTCGCTGTACCTGCCAAAATTGGCCGGTTATTGAGTCCGGGGTGGCGGACTTTTCCTCCGCTTGCATCGATTTCCGCCCTCCAGAGGCGAGGCGTGCGGCACGGCGGGCGGATGATCAGTCCGCCAGACGGCGACCAGCAGTTCAATGATGTAGGTGATTTCCTGCTTCAGCCACTGGACGATCCGCGTGCTCAGTGCGGTGTGTTTCATTCCATTGACTGCCCGGTTGTGCCGTCGGGAACAGCGGGTCAGGTGCCCCGTCCCGCATCAGGCAAATGTTCTGTCAGACGATATGGAGACCACCGCTGACATGCCGCGTTTCGCCAGTCATGTAGGAGGCCAGGTCGGAACACAGAAATGCCACGGCAGAAATGCCACGGCAACGGCCACTTCCCAAGCCTTGCCGAAGCGGCCCATGGGGGTGTCCCAGTGTTTCCAGTTCGTGTTGCAAGGCCGAAAGTCTGCTGGAATCCTTGCCGCAGAGTGCCAGGTGCGCCCCGGCGTGGCCCATCAGACGGGTCACTTCGCGACCGATCCCGCCTGTTGCGCCCGTGATCAGGGCTGTCTTGCCATCGAATCGGATCATCCTGTTCTCCCGGGGCGTGAATCGGACGAAAATGGTCCCGCAACTGAAAACCACCGCCTGGTTGCTGATCAGGGCGGTGTTCCGGGTTGATGTCCTTGTTGTCAGGTCGACCCGGGCCTGTTTAGAATTATACTCAGCTTGTCTGACAAACAAGGTTTCTTATCAGACAGGATGGCGCGCCTGCAGGCGCAAGGAGCCAGTCATCAATTCATCACAGCCTGCTTTTACTGAAACGGCCTGCACGCTGTCATTTGCCGGCTTGCGGGGCAAGGTCGTCTGCATGACCGGTGCAGCCACCGGCATCGGCCTGGCCAATTCGCACGCCTTCGCGGCGGCTGGACGGCCAATGGATACATTTAACCGCTTGTTAAAATTCAATCGTTTGTCAAAGGGGCTTTTTCATGCCTGAATGCATTTCGCTGACCTCCCCTGCGCCCTGGGTGGATATCCGGGTGACCGATGAAGACTGGCGCGGCGCAGATCCCCAGCTGCTGGGTACGCTGCTGGGGCACATGCACCTGATTCGTGCGTTCGAAGAAACAGTCGTCGAACTGGCACTCGAAGGGCTGGTGCATGGTCCGGCACATTCCAGCATTGGGCAGGAAGGGGGCGCCGTCGGTGCGCTGGCAACCCTGCGGGCAAGCGACAGGGTCAATGGTTCGCATCGCGGACATCACCATTTTCTCGGAAAATCCCTGGCCTGTCTGATGCCCGATGGCATGGATCCCCGTCAGCCTCTCACGCAGCCCGTGCTTGCGCTTCTGCAGCGCACCCTGGCGGAAATTCTAGGATTGGCGCAGGGCTTTTGTCGTGGCCGCGGCGGCTCCATGCATTTGCGCTGGGACGAAGCCGGGGTCACGGGCACCAATGCCATCGTGGGGGGTGGCGTACCTTTGGCCGCGGGGGCCGCCTGGGCGCAGCGCCAGGCCGGCACCGACGATGTGTCCGTGACATTTTTCGGTGATGGCGCAGTGAACATCGGTTCCGTGCTGGAAACGATGAACCTTGCCGCAGCCTGGAAATTGCCCATCTGCTTTTTCATCGAGAACAATCGCTACGCAGTGTCCACGCACGTAGAGGAAGCCACCGCCGAGCCGCGTCTGTCGTCGCGTGGGCAGGCGTTCAACATTCCCAGCTGGAAAGTGGATGGCATGGATGCCTTTGCGGTGCACATCGCCATGCAGCAGGCGCTGGCGCATATGCGCTCGGGTCAGGGGCCGACGCTGATCGAGGCGGACGTCTACCGGTATCTGCACCAGAATGGCGGCTATCCGGGCAGTGCATTTGGCTATCGCAGCAAGGAGGAAGAGGCGCAGTGGCGCGCCCGCGATGCGCTCGATGCCCTGGCGCGGCGCATGGTGGGCATGGGCATGCTGGGCGAAGAAGATGTGGCAACGCTGCGCGGGCGGGCACAGGATGCGATGCGCCAGGCCGTCGCGGCCCTCATCGAAGACGATCCGCACGGCAAGGCCGGGCAGCGCCGCATCATGCCGGCGCTTTGGCCTGATCCCGGTTTTCGCGATGTCGGTCTGCGCGGCGATGGCTTCGAGCTCGGAGGCCTGCGTACGGAAGAGCAGGATACGTTCAGTGGCAGGCTTGAAACGGCCCGATTCATCGACATCGTGGCCGATACCATGGCCCGCAGGATGGAGGCCGATCCCCGCATCGTGATATTGGGTGAAGACGTGCATCGCCTCAAGGGCGGCACGAACGGGGCGACACGGGGGTTGCGCGAGCGCTTTCCCGGGCGCGTTCTGGGTACGCCCATCAGCGAAAATGCCTTTGCCGGGCTCGCGGGCGGGGTCGCCATGGATGGTCGCTACAGGCCCGTGGTCGAATTCATGTACCCCGACTTTCTCTGGGTTGCGGCCGATCAGGTGTTCAACCAGATCGGCAAGGCGCGGCACATGTTCGGTGGCGAGATCCAGATCCCGCTCGTCTTGCGCACCAAGGTCGCCATGGGCACGGGGTACGGGTCGCAGCACTCCATGGATCCTGCCGGCGTGTTTGCCACCAGCCCGGGCTGGCGCATCGTGGCGCCAGCCACGCCGTTTGATTATGTCGGCCTGATGAATGCAGCCCTGCAACTGGAAGATCCGGTGCTGGTCATCGAGCACGTGGATCTGTATGCCAGTTCAGGTCCGGCACCAGTCGATGACTTTGATTATTGCACACCCTTTGGCAAGGCGGCCATCCGGCGGCAGGGCAGGGATCTGACCATCCTTGGCTATCTTTCCATGGTGAATCACGCCCTCGAGGCGGTGCAGCAATCGGGTATCGACGCCGAAGTGATCGACTTGCGCTGGCTGGACCGCGCCAGCCTCGACTGGGATACCATCGAGGCCAGCATCCGCAAGACGAACAATGTGTTGATCGTCGAGCAGGGTGCCATGGGCACGTCATATGGCGGCTGGCTGGCCGATGAAATCCAGCGCCGCTGTTTCGACTGGCTCGATCAGCCCGTCGAACGCGTCATGGGGGGCGAGGCCTCGCCCAGCATTTCCAGGGTACTCGAGCGTGCTGCGTGTGCGCGCACCGAAGAGGTCGTGACGGGCTTGAAGAGGGTCGTGGCGGCGCAGGGCCGACCCATCCCCGAGGATATCGTGATTGCATCGGCCGGAGTGCGTTGAGATGGCCATTCTGTTGCGCATGCCTGAAATTTCCGCCAATCTGGAATCGGCCACCATCGTGGCCTGGTCCAAAGCCGAGGGGGATCGCGTCCAGGCGGGTGATTGCCTGGCGGATATCGAGACCGACAAGGCTGTCGTGGAGTGGGAGGCCGAGCAGGATGGGGTTCTGGGGCCCGTGCTGGTGCCTGCCGGGCAAGAGGTTGCCGTGTCGACACCAGTGGCCGTGCTGCTGGAAGAAGGCGAGGCCAGTGTCGATGTGGACGCCCTGCTGGGCGCGGCCCGGCCCCAGGTCGATGAGGCGGCCTCGCGGTGCCCGGACGGGCACAGCACAGACATGAAGACCACGGCCAGCGATCTGGACTCGGTAGCCGTAGCCCCCGATCTGGATGCTGCTGCACCCGCACGGATTCTGGCCAGCCCGCTGGCGCGCAATCTGGCGGCACGCTCGGGCATGGCGCTGGCCGGGCTGGCCGGCTCGGGCCCCGGAGGGCGTGTGGTCCGACGCGATGTGGAAGCCGCGGCACGCGCTGCAGGCCTGCGGCCCGCCTCTGTCGGGCTTGAGCCAGCGCAGCATTCACGTACGGCAGCCGCTGCGCCCATCGCGGCGGGTACGGCCACTGCCGCGACCACGGCCTCGCTGGCAGGTACGGCCACTGCCGCAGCCCCGGCCCCGCTGGCAAATACGGCCACTGCCGCAACCACGGCCCCGTTGGCAAATGCGGCCACGGCCACTACAACGGCCACGGTTGCACCCACGGCCGACGTGGCGATCGCCCACAGCGCAATGCGCCGAACGATTGCGCGCCGGCTGCTCGAGAGCAAAACCACCGTTCCACATTTCTATCTGCGTCTCGACTGCCGTGCAGACGCCCTGCTGTCGGTCCGTGAGCAGGCCAATCAGGCCGGTTCCTGCCGGATTTCGGTCAATGATCTGGTCGTGAAGGCGGCAGCGGTCGCATTCCTGACGGTGCCCGAGATGAATGTCAGCTGGACCGAAGACGCGTTGATCCATCACTCGGGGATTGATATTTCAGTGGCAGTGGCCACGGACGATGGCCTGATCACGCCTGTATTGCGAGACGCCGGACACAAACCGATGGCCCGCCTCAGCGCGGAACTGTCCGAGTTGTCCAGGCGGGCGCGTGCGGGTCGGCTGGTACCCCATGAATATCAAGGTGGCCATTTCACAGTCAGCAATCTGGGCATGTTTGGCGTACCTGAGTTTTCCGCCATCATCAATCCGCCGCAGGCAGCCATACTGGCAGTCGGTTGCTGTGAGCGCCGGCCGGTGATCGGATCGGACGGCGCTTTGCAGGCCGCATCCATGATGACGGTCACGTTGTCGGTGGACCATCGGGCCGTGGACGGCGCGCTGGCTGCACGCTGGTTGCAGGCCTTCAGGCAGGCCATCGAAGCGCCCATGAGCCTGTTCGTTTGAGAATTCTTCCGGGGCATTGCACATGATGGCTGGTCATGCTTGGCTGCTTGCCATCATGCCAGATCCCGTTGCGCGGATGTGTGCCCCGAAAGTAATGAATGGGCAGGTTGAACAGGTTGGGCTGGATGCTTTGCTGACCGCACCTGCCGGATGGGTCGCGATCGCATGGTGGTCTCCAGATCCGGATCTGAGCGTTCAGGGACAGGATGGCTTGCGTGACAGGGACGGGATGGCGGCCTCCAGCAGCCCGTTCATACGGGCATGATGCATGGGCCCGCCCCGATGGCGCGGAAACCCGTAGCCATACAGGTAGACGACGTCGACATCTTCTTCGGAGCGGGCGAAGCCCTCGGCAACGATGTGCCGGCCTTCTGTCGCGAGTGCGCCAATGAGCGTCGATACGATTTCGTGATCGTCATAATCGCGTATCGCCCGTTTCCGATCCGCCCTGTGCTGAGCGAGCATCGATTCCACCGCTCTCGATGCCGTGCCTTTTGGGTGCTGTTCGCTGTAGTCGTACCAGCCCTTGCCTGTTTTCTGGCCGAACCGTTCTGCCTCGTACAGGAGTTGTTCCAATGGCGCGATATCTGTGCCTGGAAAGATCTTTCGACGCGTGCTGCGCACCTGATAGGATACGTCATTGCCAGCGAGGTCGAGCATGTGGAACGGGCCCATGGCCATGCCCCACGCTTCGAGTGCCTGATCGATCCGATAGGGGCTGACGCCTTCTTCAACCATGATGAATGCCCGGTCCAGATAGGCTTCGAGCATGCGGTTTCCGATGAAGCCGTGGGTGACGCCTGCGATGACAGCCACCTTTCCGATCTTGCGTGCAAATGCCAGGGCAGTGGCCAGCGTTTTGCGCGATGTACGTGCGCCTTCCACGACTTCCACGAGCTTCATGACATGGGCTGGTGAAAAGAAGTGCAGGCCAAGTACGCGAGCGGGATTGCGCGTTGCAGAGGCGATTTCGTTGATGTCCAGCATCGACGTGTTGCTGGCAAGCAGGCAGTCCGGTCTGCAGACTTGATCCAGACGGGCAAAGATCTGCTTTTTTGTACTCATGTCTTCGTAGACCGCTTCAATGACCAGATCCACATTTCCAAGTGCAGCAAGGTCGAGTTCGGTGCGCAGCATGCCCAGGGCCTGATCGGCTGCATTCTGCAGGATGCGGCCCTTTTCAACATCTCTGGTCAGGGCCCGTGCAATCATGGTGCGGGCAGCGTCCAGCGCTGGAGTGCCAGTATCGATCAGGGTAACGGGCAGGCCGGACTTCAGGGTAGAGATAGCAATGCCACGGCCCATCGTGCCCGAGCCAACGATGCCGACTGACTTGATGGCTGAGCTTTCTGGTTTTTCGCCCTCCAGTTTGCCGGCCTTTCTCTCGGCAAAGAATGCGTAGCGCAATGCAATCGATTCGGCACTGTCATGAAGTTCTCGAAAAAGGTGTGCTTCGGCGTCCAGTCCGCGCTCGAAACCCAGCCGTGCGCCGATTGCGATCGCCTCGAGAGCCGCCTTGGGCGCATTGCGCAGTTCTGGGTTGTCGAGTATGGCGCAGGCGTCTGCCGTCTCTGTGGTGGACAGAGGCAGATCGCGTAGTCTGGGTACGCTGATCTGGCCTTGCGCCAATTGCAGAGCGAGAAGTTTTGCGGCCTCCAGCGGGTCGTCGTCAAGGGATTGCAGCAGTGCCGTACCCTGGAATTCGCGTGCCTTGTGGAAACTGCCTGACGTGATCATGCGGGCTGAAAGTGCGGCACCGATGGCCCGAGGCAGGCGTTGGGTTCCACCCGCGCCCGGTAGCAGACCCAGCTTCACTTCAGGAAAGGCCAGCTGAGCGTCTGGATGAGCAGTGCGTGCTGCACAACCCAGAGCGAGTTCGAGGCCGCCACCCAGGCACAATCCAGTCAGTGCCGCGACCACGGGCTTGGGGTTTGATTCGATTTTGGCAATGAGCGCATTCAGATCTGGCTCTGACTGCATATCCCTACTGCCGAATTCAGCAATATCAGCGCCACCCGAAAAGGCTCGTGCGTTGCCCGACAGGACAACTCCCAGAACGTCCGGATCTGCATTGGCAGCATCGATGGCATCCCGGATATGCCGCCTCAGTGTTCTCGACAGCGCATTGACAGGCGGGTTGTCCAGAACGACAACCTGAATTGTGGATTGTGTCATTGATAGGCCTTCTTGAGTGATTTCCATTGAGTCGGTTGCTGTAGTCTGCGCATTCATCAGCCGGTATCTGTCTGCTCGTCATTTTCGAGGAATTTCCTGATGCCTTCGCGCATGATCTCGACGATCTGTGCTTCTTTGCTGTCGAGTCGTGAAACTGGCCCCCCGACGCCCAAGACCAGATTGCGGCCGTAGTTGCGTCTGGGCAGAGGCATGGCAATGATGCCGGCCTCGGGTGTAATGACATGCCGGGAAATGTAGTAGCCATCTCTGCGGATCCTGTGGATCACTGGCAGCAGCGTTTCGAGGTTGGCATGGTGCTCGGGTGCGAGAGTCGCATTGATCCGGCGCACAAGCCGGTCAATTTCGTCATCGGTGTGCAGGCTCAGCAGAGTTCGCCCGATGCCCGATATGGCAAGTGGACGTACGTCGCCCGGCGGGACTTCGAAGCGCAGACGCTGTGACGACTGAATCGTGTGCAGGTATTGCGCCAAAAGATCAGATTGGGTGCTGATGGAGGTCACCTCGTCGGTCCGCGCATGCACATATTCCACCAGCGACATGATCGAGGTTTCACCAAACAGCTTGGTTTCCAGCCACCGACCCATGCGGGCGATCCGCATCGTCGGCATGTATGTGCGGGTATCACTGTGGTAGAACAGGTAGCCCAGCGTCACCATGCTTTTCAATAGTGCCGAAGCGCTGGAGCCTGGATAGCTGAATTTTGTGGATATTTCCTTCAGGGAAACAGGTCTGCGAATTTCTTCGAAGTACTCGAGAACCTCAAAAATTCGACGTGCAGTCTTGATCGCTGGATTTGGTTTTGTCATCAGGCCTCACTACACAAGTGTGAAATCATGAACCATGTGCGTGTAACATGTGTTGGGGCCATTTTATCAATTCTGTATGAACAGCCAAGGGGGTCTCGTGACACATGCCATACTTTCCGAATTGAGTGGGTACGTCCTGACGCTTTCGATCAACAACCCGACCGCGCGCAATGCCTGGAATCCGGCAATGGAGCAGGCATTGCGCGCTGCGCTGCAGGCTGCGGATGTGAACCCGGCCGTGCGTGTGGTGGTACTGACCGGCGCAGGTGCAACCTTTTGTCCGGGTGCAGATCCAAAGGCACTGTCTGCCCCGGAGCGGGCGCAAGGTGGCGGGTATCCGGGCATGTGCGCTGAACCGCGCTTTCTTTATATGCTGGCTTTGCGTAAACCCCTGATTGCAGCGATCAATGGTGCGGCCGCCGGAGTCGGGATGTGTCTGACGCTGTTCTGTGACCTGCGCTTCATGGTTGAAGATGCGAAGATCACGACGTCATTTGTGCGCCGCGGCCTGATTGCCGAGCACGGTTCGGCGTGGCTGCTGACGCGTCTGATCGGATCGATGAATGCGGCTGACCTTTTGCTGTCGGGGCGTGTGCTGACCGGACGAGAAGCCGAGTCGCTGGGGTTGGTGCGCGCATTGGCGCGTGATGGTTTCATGCACCACGTTCAGGCATACGCCCAGGATCTTGCTACGCATTGTTCGCCCAGGTCAATGGCCGTCATCAAGGCCCAACTGTCTGCCGTCTGGCAGCAGGATATCCAGCAGGCGATGATCCTCGCCCGTCTTGAAACGGAGCACGCTCTGGGGGCCGTCGATTTCAAGGAGGGGGTCGCAAGTTATCTGGAGCGCCGAACTCCGGGTTTTCCCGAGCTTATATAATTCACATACATGTAAATAATATCTCATATGAGAAAATGATTGACGCTTGCTGGGGATGCAGTTTATGGTTTGACGAGTGGGATGCCTGTTGGCCGTTCCACTGGAATGGAAGAATGTTCAGGCCGGGAGGAGGCTATCGGCCGGGCGGGTTGGCTGTCGCGGCAATTGTCGCTGACTGCTGGCCGCACCAAATCATTGGAACGCTACAACAGGAGGGACATCATGAAGAAAAGATTGATCGCAAGTCTGGTCGTGGGTGTATCGATGCTGGGCATGGGCTCGGTCATGGCGCAGGAACCCGTGAAGATCGGGCTGGTCATACCCCTGACCGGTGCCACAGCGGTCTATGGCAAGGATGGGAAGGCTGCAGCCGATTGGGCCGCACGAGAAATCAACGAAGCGGGCGGAATACTGGGTGGCCGCCAGCTTGAGCTGATCTACGAGGATGAAAAGGGAACACCTCAGGATGGTGTGGCGGGTGTGCAGAAAATGATCAATCAGGCGCATGTCGATGCAATCATCGCGGGCATGAACAGCTCGGTCACGCTTGCGGAAAGTGCCATCACGAAAAACAAGGTTCTGCACATCAATCCAGGGGCTCAGGCTGATGCGATCACCAACCAGGGGTCGCCCTGGTTGTTCCAGATCAACAACACGTCGTCGACGAATGCCAATGTCTTTCATGATTATCTGATCCACGGCATGAAACCGAAGACCATTGCGTACATGGGTGAAAATACCGAGTTCAGCAAGGCATTGCTGGAAAATCTGCAGGGCAAGCTGAAAGATTCGGATATCGAAATGGTCGAGGTGGCCACGTATGACGTGCACACCACAGACTTCACGTCCATTCTTTCACGGCTGAAGGCTGCGGCACCTGAAATGCTGTACGTGGTCGATGCGGCGCCTGCACGAACCGCGCAGATCTGGAAACAGGTGCGTCAAATGGGCGGGTTTCCCATGGAAGTCCAGTCTGCCGGTACCGTGTTCGGCCCCTCAATCACAGCGTCGGAAGGCGCAATGGAAGGAGTGATCAGTGGCGACATATTCATCACTGATGGTTCCGAAGGTGAAATGCTTGATTTCATAGAAAAGGCCCGCAAGGAAACCGGGGGTGAACCCAACAAGGTCACCATGGTGGTCTACGAAGCGGTCCATATTCTGGCCGAGGCCATGGACAAAGCCGGTACCAGCACCGATTACCAGAAAATTTCTGACACGATGCGTTCGGAAACCTGGTCCACTCCACGCGGCAATTTGCGCTTTGATGAAAAAGGGCGGGCCATCGCACCGTATTTCTACATACAGGAAGTCAAGGGTGACGGTGTGACACTGCGAGAAGTATTCGAAGTCCAGTAAGCAAGGCTGTTGGGGTCGATGGCACATGGAACTCCTCTTCCAAACCGTCATGAATGGCCTGGTTCTGGGGTCAGGGTATGCGCTAGTAGCCGTTGGGCTCACCCTGATCTTCGGCACCTTGCATATCGTGAACTTTGCACATGGCGCATTCTTTGCCCTGGGTGCCTATGTCTCGGTGCAACTGCAGAGTTTCGGGTTGCCATATCTGGTGGTGCTGCCGCTTGCTGTGGTGGTCGTGGCTATCATCGGCGTCCTGATCGAGGTGCTGGTCGTACGTACGGCGCTCTATGATCGGCCTGAACATGGGTCGATCATCGTCACTTTTGCGCTGTCGCAAGCGGTGGTGGCGGGTCTGGTCCTGTTGGTCGGGCCTGACCCGTTGCCGGTCCGTTCCATGTTCTCGCAGATATCACTGTCCGCTTTCGGGCTGTTCCTTTCTGCCCAGCGCCTGTTCATCGTGGTGATCACGTTGCTTGTGCTCGGCATCTTTGGGTGGTGGCTCAAGCGCTCGGTCAGGGGGCAGCAACTGCTCGCCGTGTCGCAGAATCCCAGGGGCGCCTATTACTCGGGCATCAATGTGCCCATGATCCGCATGTTGTCCTTCCTTCTCGGTGTGTCGGCAGCGGGCCTGGCGGGCGGGCTGCTGGCTCCGATCATTTCGGCCTCACCTACGATGGGTGACGCCTACGTGATCGTGGCCTTCACTGTGGTCATCCTGGGGGGGTTAGGCAGCATTTCAGGCGCGCTGGTCGGGGCACTCATCATTGGCCTCGCCAATGCATTCTTTGAAACATATGTCTCGGTTTCCTGGACGCCTGCTCTGGGATGGATTCTAGTGATCTTTGTCCTGCTGTTGCGCCCAGAGGGCCTCATGGGGCAAAAAGATCTGAACAGGCATTGATCTCATGACGCGTGGATTTCAAACTCAAGCATCGGGCAGCGGACATTACCGCAATTTGGCATTGGTCGGGCTCGCTGGGGTGCTGATCGCTATTGTTGCGCTTGGCACCGACAACGCCTTCCTCCTCAGCCTGGCTGGTTACACCTGTGGCTTTGCGCTGTTCGCACTTTCCGTGAACATGATCCTTGGCGGTGTCGGAGAAGTGCCATTGGGGCAATGCGTTTTTTTTGGCGTAGGGGCGTATGTTCCGGCTATCGCCATGAGCCGCTGGGGGTTGCCGTTCGAGGTTGGGGTGGCCATGGGCATGGCCGCTGCAGCGGTATTGGCGTTCGCAATTGGTTGGCTCACCAGAGGGTTGACCGGTGCCTATTTTTCAATTGTAACCTGGGGGCTTACGGGCGTGGCGATGGTGGTGGCACTGAATCTTGACATCACCGGTGGCCCATTGGGCCTGTTCGGCTTCTCACGTCTGGCGGTTGGGCCCTTCAATCTGACTGACCCCCGGGTATATTTTCTTGTGGCGTCCATTACGCTGCTCGTGGTCCTGATCTTTCTGGCGCATGTACGTACATCGCGTTTTGGGCATGCGCTTGAAAGCATTCGGCAAAGTCCACATCTGGCGCAGTCGTTGGGTATTTCAGTGCCGCTCGAGAAACTGAAAATTCTGGTGCTCAGTGCGCCGGTGGCGGCCCTGGGCGGGGCCCTGGTCCTGCCCTATACACAGATCGTCACACCCGAGGTGCTTTCGGTCATGCGCACGGTCGAAGCCATGCTGGCTGTCCTGATCGGAGGTACAGCTCTGCTGTATGGTCCGGTCCTGGGGGCGGTGATCTTCACTGTGCTGCCACAGATGATGGATTTCGACGCCAACGTGAAAATGCTGGTTTTTTCATTGCTGGTCATTTTTGTCATGATTGTGGTTCCAGGGGGCCTGCATCAGGCCATTGGTATGTTGCGACCGGCACGCAAGTCCCGGGTAGAAGCATGACGGCCCTGGCAGTGAATGCGGAGAATGTCCGCAAGCATTATGGTGGAGTCACCGCGTTGAAGGGGGTGGATCTGAAAGTGCCGGAAGGGTCGATTTATGGGCTGATCGGCCCCAATGGTGCCGGCAAATCCACAATGCTGGATGTTCTGTGTGGCATCGTCACGCCTTCGGGCGGCTGCGTCGACGTACTTGGAATGGATGTCACCCGGTTGTCGGCTGCCCAGGTTGCCCGCCGGGGTGTTGGCCGGACCTTCCAGCGAACCGCCACGTTCGGAGCATCCACCGTCGAGGAAAACCTGCGCATGGCCAGCTATGGTGCCATGCGTCATGCCGTGTGGGACCGCATCCTGCGCAGCCCGCTCTATCGCGCGGACATCGCCTCATTCGTGCAGCGCTGTGAAGAGGTTCTGGAAATTTGCGGGCTGGCTTCCGTCCGTCATGAAAAGGCGAGTTCGCTGGCTTACGGTACTCAGCGCAAACTGGCTGTAGCCATCATGCTGATGAATGAACCCCGGATCATCTTTCTCGATGAACCCGTGGCTGGAATGAACAACAGCGAAACAGGCGAGTTCGTCAAGCTTGTGCGCAGCATCGTCAAGGGACGCACAGTGGTCATAGTAGAGCACGACATGGCGGCAATCAGCGCGCTGTGCGATGAGGTGCTTGTCATGGTCGATGGCCGTGGTGTGGTAAATGATGCTCCTGAGCGCGCCTTGCGCCACCCCGAGGTGGTATCGGCTTATCTGGGGGGCGACGATGAAGGAGTCGACGATGCTGCTTGAGGTCAAGGACCTGTGTACAAGCTATGGTCGGGTGCAGGCATTGCGTGACGTCGAACTTTCAATCGATAGCGGTGAGATCGTGGCGATACTCGGTGCCAATGGCGCGGGGAAAACCACTTTGTTGAACACCGTTTCAGGCGTGTTGCAGCCCAATCGTGGAACGGTAGTTTTTTCGGGGCGTCCGATTGTCGGCCAGCGCCCCTGGACCATCTGTCGCATGGGGCTGAGTCATGTACCGGAAGGTCGCGAAATTTTTCCGGGCCTGACCGTCGAGGCCAATCTGCGTTTGATTGATTTCGACGGTGGTGGTGCGCGCTTTTCGATCAATGACGTGCTCGATCTGTTTCCCCGTCTTGCGGAGCGGTATGGGCAATTGGCTGGCGGGCTCTCTGGTGGAGAGCAGCAAATGCTCGCCATCGGGCGCGGGCTGATGGCCTGTCCACGACTGGTGTTGTTCGATGAGCCGTCACTGGGCCTGTCGCCGATGCTCAGCAAGGCCGTGCTGGGGACGATCAGGAAATTGAAGGCCCATGGCATTGCCTCGCTGCTGGTGGAACAGAACATGCGTGCTGCCCTGGGCATTGCCGATCGAGGGTATGTGTTGCGTGTGGGCCGGATCACCGCTCAGGGCAGCGCCAGCGAACTGCTCAACTCGGCCGATATTCAGGAAGCATACCTTGGAGTCTGACAAAATGAACATGAAAGAGAACATCGTTCCTCTGCGCCTTCCAGAAGGCAGTACAGATTGCCATTTTCACCTGTATGGCCCTTTTGAACAGTTTCCGCCGGGAGACGAGGGTCGCTTCAGCCCCACACGACCGTTCACGATCGAGGATGCGTTTGCCCACTGGGACCGCATCGGTGTCTCACGGGGTGTAATCGTGCACGCGGTAGGCTCTGGAGAGGACAATGCGGTCACCTTTGACGCACTGCGCCGCTACCCCGATCGCCTGCGTGCAACTGCGATACTCAGGCCGGATGTGTCCGACAGGCGTCTCGATGAACTGACAGAAAATGGATTCAGGGCGGTCCGCGTCACGATGATCCGTCAGGACGGCAAGCCAGTATCCACAAAGGGCACCAGTTTTGACGACCTGAAGATATTGGCGCCGCGCCTGCTGGAGAGAGGTTGGCATGCGCAGATCTGGATCGAGTGTTCCGATCTTGAAGAGGCGGCACCTGAACTTGAGAAAACCGGTCTGACCTTCGTCGTGGATCACATGTGTCGAACCATGGCTGACAAGGGGCCCCATCACCCGCATTATCAGGCCTTCCTCGATCGCCTCCGAAGCGGCCGCTATTGGACAAAGATTTCGGGGGCGGATCGCAATACCCGCATCGGACGGCCGTATGACGATACGCGCGGGTTCATGAAGGCGATTGTCGAAGCAGCACCTGATCAGGTGGTCTGGGGCAGTGACTGGCCTCATGTCGGCCACACTGCTGAAACGACTCCTCGAATGCAGGATCTGCTGCAATTGCTTTTTGACTGCGTCCCTGAGCCTGCGGTGCGTCAGAAGATACTGGTCGACAATCCAGATCGCCTGTATGGCTTCAAGTCGTAGTTCACGGGGATGCACGCTGTGAAACATCAAGAAGATTTCCCGCTGACGGGCGTCGTCGTACTTGATCTGGGGCAGGTCTATCAGGCACCCTATGCCGGGTTTTTGTTGGCGCAGGCTGGCGCCACCGTGATCAAGGTCGAGCCTCCTCGGGGTGAACCCGTTCGGCACAGAGCGCTGATTTCCAGAGGAAATGCCGTGCCATTTGCGATGCTCAATGCCAACAAGCGCAATATGAGCCTGAATCTGAAGGCCCCTGAGGGGGTCGAAATTCTGAAGGGCCTTGTCAAGAAGGCGGACATTCTCATTGAAAATTATGCGCCAGGTACCCTGGATCGTCTGGGTGTGGGCTTTGATGTGCTGTCAGAAATCAATCCTCGTCTGATCTATGGCTCGGCCACAGGCTATGGCCTGACAGGCCCGGATCGTGACAATCTGGCCATGGATCTGACCATCCAGGCCATTTCGGGCATCATGAGCGTGACCGGCTTTGCAGAGGGGCCGCCCGTCAAGACAGGCCCGGCGCTCACTGATTTCCTGAGCGGCATGCATCTGTTGTCGGGGGTCCTGGCGGCGCTGTATGAACGCGAGAAAACAGGTCGTGGGCGATTGGTCGAGATCGCAATGGTCGAGGCCGTCTATCCCGCCATGGCGTCCAACCTTGCCGAGGTATTCAATCGACACGCTGCTGCACCACGAACAGGGAATCGGCATGGCGGCTTGGCCGAGGCACCTTATAACGTGTATGCGGCAGCCGATGGCTTTGTGGCAATCATTTCGGTCAATGAGACCCATTGGGTCGGGTTGACCCAGGCCATGGGCAGGCCGGAACTCGCCGATGCTGACGGTTTTCAGAATGTGCGGGCGAGAGTCGCCAATATCGACGAAGTCGATCGCCTCGTCGAAGACTGGACGTCCGCTTTGACGCGTGAGCAGATAGTGGCTGCGTGCCGTATCCATCGTGTGCCCTGCGCACCAGTTCGCGATCTTCTCGAGGTGACCCAGGACGCTCATCTGCATGCCCGTGGCATGCTGTGCGAGGTTGAACATCCTGAGTACGGGCCTATTCTCGTACATCGCAGCCCCCTGAACCTGCGCGGTGCTGCTGTACCCGACTACGAGGTTTCGGCACGCCTGGGGCAGCACAACCTCGAAGTACTCGAGGAGTTCCTGGGCTTTGACGAGCAGCGTGTCGAGGCCCTTCTGGCGTCGGGGGTTCTGGCACATGGATGAAGACCCGAAGCGCCCAGGTACGCTGGACAATGACATGGATACACTCATTCTGGATGCAGCCAGCCGATTGTTTCGCGAGACGGCCGACCTGCAGCTGGCCGTACTGTCCAGAGATCCAGACTTCTACGCTACGGTCTGGAGTGGCATCGAGGAAATCGGTCTGGATGCAGCGGCAGTGCCTGAAGATCTGGGTGGATCAGGCGCCGGGTTGCGGGCCAGTCTGGGGATGCTCAGGGCAGCGGGCAATGTGGCATTGGCAGTGCCGTTGGCCGAGACCATCCTGGCCGGATGGTTGCTGGCTCAGGCCGGGATTCCATTGCAATCCGGCAAGTTGGCCTTTGGCCCGTCCGGTTTTCATGACCATATCGTGCTGGATTCAGACGGGCGGCTGACAGGCCGAATCGTTCACCTGCCGTTTGCTCGCGACTGCTCAAGGGTTGCGTTGCTGGCACAGCGTGGCAATACGCTTTGGGTCGTCCTGGCGGATATTCAGGATGCTGAGCTTTCGGTGCGCGATTCGTTGGCGTTCGAACCGCTCGACGGCGTTGAATTCCACCAGATAAAACCAGTGGTGGCTGCACCGGCCCCAGCCGCCTTCACCAAGGACACCAGCCTGCTGCTGGGGTCGCTGGCGCGCTCCATCCAGATCGCAGGTGCACTTGAGACCATGCTTGATCTCACCACGGCCTACGTGCGTGAACGTCCGGCATTCGGCAAGACACTGTCCCGATTCCAGGTGGTTCAACATGCGCTGGCACAACTCGCCGGCGAGGTCTCGGTGTCACTGAGCGTGGCCGCATCGGCCGTCGATGCCGTGGACACACTCCTGGGGCAGGGGCGCGGTTTCGATGATCCCGAAATACGTCTCGAGATCATGTCGGCCAGAATCAGAACCTCCAGTGCAGCGCAGATCGGGGCGCGCATTGCTCATCAGTTGCACGGCGCGCTCGGGGTGACGGACGAACACGTCCTGCACCGCCTGACCTTGCGTGCGCTGGCATGGCGGGATGACTATGGCAATGAGGTCCAATGGTCCGAAGAGTTGGGTGCGATGCTGCGGCATGGTGATGGGCGCGCGCTGTGGGCTTTGCTGGCAAAACGTTAGATCGGGAGGATGACATGACGACGACCCTGGAGTTCCAGCCCATACGCCTGCCACCGGCTGTTCAGGCGCTTCGTGGCGAAGTGCGGGCGTTTCTCCACGAAGAAATGTCAGCTGGTACGTTCGATCCGGATTTTCCAACTGAAGACTGGGATGTCTGCCGCAAGTTTGCGCGCAAGGTGGCCGCTCGCGGTTGGATCGGGATGTGCTGGCCAAAAGCCTATGGTGGGCAGGAGCGCAGTTTTCTCGAACGGTATGTTGTCAATGAGGAAATGCAGGCCCATCATGCGCCCAACACATTCTATTTCACAGCGGATCGGCAATCGGGCCCAACCCTGATCAAGTACGCATCCGAGCGGATCAAGGCCGAGGTACTGCCAAAGATCATTGCGGGGGAAGCCAGTTTCTGCATCGGGATGTCCGAGCCGGATAGTGGATCAGATCTTTTTGCTGCCAAGTGCAAAGCGGTGCGTACAGATGGTGGCTGGAAAATCCAGGGCACGAAGATCTGGACGACAAATGCCCACCGTGCTGATTACATGATCGGCCTGTTCAGGACAAGCCCGTCTCTCCCCGAAAACCATCGTCATGGTCTGACCAGCTTTCTGGTGGATATGCGGGCATCTGGAATACAGTGCAATCCCATCCGTCAGATGAGTGGGATTCACGATTTCAATGAGGTGGTGTTCGACGAGGTTTTTGTCCCAGAAGACCAGCTCATCGGTGAGGTGGACGGTGCATGGAAGCAGGCGACCACAGAACTGGCATATGAGCGTTCCGGACCAGAGCGGTTCCTGGAGACATTGACTGTTCTGCGTGCGTTGATCGATCTGGATCGTGCCGAACCTGTTCCGCAGGTGTCTGAATCGGTTGGTCGGCTTGTTGCCGAATTGCATTCACTGCGACGCATGTCGGTTTCGGTGGCCGGTATGCTGGAGGCAGGACGCGAACCCGCTGTAGAGGCTGCTATCGTCAAGGATCTTGGCACGGCCTGGGAACAGGACCTGCCGCAAAGGGTTCGCCTGGCGGTCGCAAGGGCCAGCCAGGGTTCAGCGGCATATCGGCGCTTTGAGGACATCCTGCAATACTGTACCCGTATTGCACCCAAACTGACTGTCCAGGGGGGGGCCAATGAGGTGTTGCGCGGCATTATCGCCCGCGGTCTGGGCTTACGTTAAGGAGGAAGCAGTTGGCTGATATCAATTTGACTCGCAGAGGGCATGTGCAGATCGTCGAGATCGATCGCCCACCCCATAATTACTTCAACCGGCAACTCATCGGTGACATCGCCGATGCCTTCGAGGCCGCCGATGAGGATCCTTCCGTACGCGTCAATCTTCTCTGTTCGAACGGGCGTTCGTTCTGTGCAGGAGCGGACCTTGTCGGAGATCAGCCAGACACGCCAGAAGGACGGCGGGCCGACACCCAGGCGCTGTACAACCATGGGGTGCGGATATTCGGCACCAGAAAGCCGATCATTGCCGCTCTGCAGGGACATGTGATTGGTGGTGGTCTGGGGCTGGCAGTGTCCGCGGATTTCCGGATTGCTGCCCCTGACGCCCGTTTGACGGCCAATTTTACGCGGCTTGGTTTCCACCCTGGTTTCGGCCTGACTCTGACGCTGCCCGAACTCCTTGGTCGCCAGAAGGCGGCGATGCTGCTGCTGACCGGAAAACGGATCAGCGGTGAAGAAGCGATGGCGCTGGGTCTCGTGGATCGGCTGGCCGATGCAGAGCGGTTGCGCGAGGCTGCGCTTGAACTGGCCGGCGAACTTGCCGAGGCTGCCCCGTTGGCACTGGTTTCAACTCGACTCACGTTGCGCGGTGGCCTGCAGGACCGTGTGGCAGCTCAATTGGCGATTGAAATCGAAGAACAGAGCTGGCTGCGTGAGACGGCCGACTTTCAGGAAGGTATCCGTGCCAATGCCATGCGTCGAACGCCCGAATTCAAGGGGGTCTGATATGGTCAAACTGTTCGAGAAAGTACGTTTTCGTGGCGTGCAGCTACGCAACCGGATCGTGGTGTCGCCCATGGCCATGTATTCCGCAGAGAATGGCTATGTGGTTCCTTTTCACCTGGTTCATTATGGAAAATTCGCCATGGGTGGGGCGGGTCTGGTATTTGTCGAGCAGACTTCGGTCACCCGGAAAGGTCGAATCACCCATGGTGACCCCGGACTCTGGGAAGATGGGCAGATCGATGGCATGGCGCAGATCGCTCGGCTCTTGAAGGCCCAGGGTGCCAAGGCCGCAATCCAGCTCAACCACGGGGGCCGCAAATCGTGCCAGCAGCGCGCTTTCCGTGGAAATGGCCCCCTGACGTCACGCGACATCGAAATGGGTGAGGAAGTCTGGCAGAGCGTAGGGCCGTCCGACGTGGCTCTGGCAGACGATTGGAACAGCCCTGTGCCGCTCGACGACGCAGGGATCGCCGGTACGTGCGACGCATTTGTTGCTGCAGCGCGGCGCGCTGTTCTTGCCGGCTTTGATGTCATTGAGCTTCATATGGCTCATGGCTATCTATTGCAGACTTTCCTGACACCTCTTGCCAATTTTCGCAATGATGTCTACGGTGGCAGCCGGGACAACCGCATGCGATTTCCTCTCGAGGTCGCTCGGGCGGTTCGATCGATCATTCCGGATTCGATGCCGTTGTTCGTCCGCATTTCGGCAACCGACTGGATCGATGGCGGGTGGGAAATCGAAGACAGCGTGGTATTTGCCAAAGCACTGAAAGCGCTGGGCGTGGATTTGATCGATTGTTCAACCGGTGGAAATCTCAGCGCGGGGTCCACAAATGCCAACCTGAGCCGAGGGCCTGGTTACCAGGTGCCTTTTGCCGAAGAGATCCGGCGCGAGACTGGTATCGCAACTGGAGCGGTCGGCATGATCCGTACGCCCGAACTGGCGGAGCACGTGTTGCAGAGTGGCAGCGCTGATCTTGTGTTTTTGGGGCGTCAGATGCTCTTCAACCCATTCTGGGCATTGCACGCCGCAGAGCATTTCGGTCTGACGGGCGCCTTCTCCGAGTGGCCGGAACAGTACGGCTGGTGGCTGAACAAATGGGGAGGCGCGTTGAGGCACTCCGGCGAAAGCCTGATCAATACCTTTGCGGATGACCAGGTTTCAGCATGAGGGATCGATTCGGGCTGACTGTGGTCACAGGAGGTGCCCAGGGTATTGGTCGCGCCTTGTGTGAAGCCTTTGCTGCCGATGGGGCCTCTCGGGTCGTGGTGCTGGATGTTGACGGCAGCAAGGCGTCGGCCTTGGCCGAGCGACTGGCAGGCGCGGCGATCGTGGTGGATGTCAGCGATGGCGCAGCCTTTACCGAAGCGCTGACGCAGATCGAGTCCGATATCGGTCCGATCAGTACATTCATATCCAATGCTGGCGTTGCGCTGGGCTTTGATGCGCCATCCAGCAATGCGGCTCATGCATCGGACGACGTCTGGATGCGGGCCTGGGAAGTCAACGTGATGGCACATGTCCGTGCAGCGCGTTATCTGATCCCCCGAATGATTGCGCGCGGCGGTGGAACCTTTGTACAGATGGCTTCTGCTGCGGGTTTGCTCAACCAGATCGGCAGTGCCGTGTACGGCACCACCAAGCACGCTGCCGTCGGGTTTGCTGAGAATATTGCGATCAGCCACGGCTCACAGGGTATCCGTGTGGCACTGGTGTGTCCGCAAGGTGTAGATACGGCATTGCTTGCCGCTATACCTGTCGGGCCAGAGCGCGGTGATGGGGTTCTGACGCCAGAAGCAGTGGCGCTGGCGACCATTCAGGGTCTGGATGAAGGACGCTTTCTGATTTTGCCGCATGAAGTCGTGCATGGCTACTACCGTCGGAAGGCGGATGACACCGATCGCTGGATTCGCGGGATGGCGCAGCTTGCACAGCGGTTCGCGCATGAGGGTTCACAGACATGAGAGAAGCAGTGATCGTGGCAACTGCCCGCACACCGATCGGCAAGGCCTATCGCGGGGCTTTCAACGATACCCAACCGCATGCCCTGGGTGGCCATGCGGTGGCCAGCGCTGTCTCACGCAGTGGCCTCGATCCGTCTCGAATCGAGGATGTGGTGATGGGTGCGGCGCTGACTCAGGGGGCGACACACATGAACATTGGTCGTCAGGTTGCGTTGCGAGCAGGGCTTCCGGTGGAAATTTCAGGCATGACAGTGGATCGGCAATGTGCGTCCGGGCTGATGGCTATTGCTACTGCCGCGAAGCAGATCGTTCATGATGGCATGGATGTTGCGGTGGGCGGGGGCCTCGAGTCGATCTCACTGGTTCAAACACCTGAAATGAATACATACCGCATGGAGGACCCATGGCTGTCCGACCGCGTTCCTGGGCTGTATCTGCCCATGCTGGAAACGGCCGAGATCGTGGCGCAACGCTATCGAATCACGCGTGATGCGCAGGACGAGTATGCGTTCCAGTCCCAGCAGCGGACTGCAGCGGCGCAGGCAGCCGGGCGCTTCAATACGGAAATCGTGCCTCTGGCATCGATTCGACGCGAGGTTGCCAACGATGGCAGTGCTGATCGCTTCTTTGAAATGCGGCTTGAAACAGATGAAGGAAACCGCCCGGGAACGACCCTCGAAGGTTTGCGGCAGCTGAAGCCCGTACTGAAGCGTGGCCACCTCTTTGCCGGGGCTGGTGTGGCGATCACGGCGGGCAATGCATCACAGCTGTCCGATGGGGCTTCGGCCAGCATCCTGGTTGAAAGAGCGCTGGCTGTTCGTGAAGGCCTGGAACCGTTGGGGCTGTATCGTGGCATGGCTGTAGCGGGTTGCGCCCCTGAAGAAATGGGTATCGGGCCGGTGTTTGCTGTGCCCCGGCTGCTGCAGAAGCATGGCTTGAGGATCAATGACATCGGTCTGTGGGAACTCAACGAAGCTTTTGCCGTGCAGGCGTTGTATTGCCGGGATCGTTTGGGTATTGATCCGGATCTTTTCAATGTCAATGGTGGTGCGATCTCGATTGGTCACCCGTACGGGATGTCGGGTGCGCGTATGGTGGGCCATGCGTTGATCGAGGGCAAGCGGCGGGGTGTCAAATACGTTGTGGTGACGATGTGCGTGGGAGGTGGCATGGGCGCGGCCGGGCTGTTCGAGGTGTTATGAGAGGAAAGGTGGAACATGGCCAAAAAAATGAAATACACCCCCGGGCTGCCCTTGGCCGGCGTGCGGGTCATCGACCTCACAACGGTTTTGTTCGGTCCATATGCCAGCCAGCTATTGGCAGATTATGGTGCAGATGTCATCAAGGTCGAATCGCCAGGCGGCGATTCGACGCGTCGTACCGGCCCTGCCGCTGAACCTGGCATGGCTGCTGGGTTTATCGGCGCCAACCGCAATAAGCGCAGTGTAGTCCTCGACCTGAAGACACCGGGTGGACAGGCGGCGCTGCTGGCCCTGATCGAGGGTGCGGATGTGTTCATGCACAATATGCGCCCAGGAAAGCTCGCAGGGCTCGGTTTGGAACCCGATTCGCTTCTAGGCGAGAATCCGCGTCTGGTGTATGCCGGTCTGCACGGATTTGGTGAGTCCGGTCCGTACGCGGGACGGCCCGCCTATGACGACATCATTCAGGGGTTGTGTGGCATGGCCGGACTCAACGAGATGCGCGATGGGGAGGCCAGTTTTTTTCCTGGCGTGCTGGCCGACAAGACATGTGGTGTTTTTGCGGCCATGGCCATTTCCATGGCACTGTTCAGAAGGTCGCACACCGGCAGGGGGGGCTTTGTGGAGATCCCCATGTTTGAAGCCATGTCCAGTTTCATGTTGCTGGAACATCTTTCGGGTCATTATTTCGAGCCGCCTGTTGCCAGCCTCGGATACGCTCGTCTGCTTACGCGTTGGCGCAAGCCGCATCGCACTTCGAACGGATATATCTGCGTCGTGCCATATACTGATGCGCATTGGCACGCTTTTTTTTCACGATGCGGCATGCCGGAACTCCTGAACGATGCACGCTTTGCGGACATCGATGCCCGGACACGCAACATTGATGAGTTATACCGTCTTCTGGGCTGCACGATCAGTCAGCATGCTACAGAACATTGGCTGGAAGAATTCGGGAAAATGGATATTCCGGTGGCACCCGTCAACGCCCTGAGTGATATGGAAGAGGATGTCCATCTGCGTGCTGCCGGGTTTTTCAGAACGGTCGTGGATGGTTCCCGGCACCCCCTCAAGATGATGGATGCGCCTGTGCGTTTCGATCGAGTCCAGGTACCGATGCGCATGCCGCCCAGGCTCGGTGAGCACACTACCGAGGTGCTTCGTCAGGCAGCCATTCCAGTGGATCACGAGGGCAGGCCAGTTCTCGATGCGCACAAAAAATGATGATCATGAAATTGACTCCTGATCTGGCTTCCATATACGGTGTGGAGGCCAACTGGAATTATGGGCTGGAAGCACACGTGCGCTGGAGTGATCTGGATGGCTTTGGGCATGTCAATCACAGGGCTCACTTCCTCTGGTTCGAAGATGTTCGCAACGCCTATCTGGAAAATCTTGGGTTTCCTCTGGCAGGCCCCATGGTCCCAGGGCCTGTTGTCAAGGAAACGCACTGCACCTATCAGCGTCCCCTGGGGTTCAACACGGCGATTCTTGTCACGGCGAGAACCACTTGGTTTGGCAGGAGCAGTTTCCACATGAACTATGCGATATGGCACGAGGGGCTCGTTGCGCGCGGAAGTGCAATTCTTGTGTGGTTACGCAACAGCGATTCGACGAAAGTCACCTTGCCAGACGGCCTTCGCGCAGGCATGGTGGCTGATGGCGCGATACTGCGGTCTCGTAACCCGAAGGGCTGAGGCTGTACGACAGCGCCCTTGTCTGATTGCGGGGACAGGATTTGAATCTGTGACCTTCGGAATACGCACCCAAGAATAACCTCAGTGGGAATGCAAATACCATGTGGTGTTTATCCCGAAGTGCCGCAGGAAGACGTTATACGAGCAATTGCGGCCGTACCTTGGGGAGGTGTTTCGCCGATTGGCTCAGCAGACGGAGCGCCGGGTGGAGGAGGGGCATTTGATGCTGGATGCGTATTCCGATGATCGTGACCGCTGATTCCGGTGATCGTGACCACCCTGGGCCGGACAGGTGGTTTTCTCTGATTCCGGTATCGTGACCAGCCATTCCGGCATCGTGACCACCGATTCCGGTGATCGTGACCAGGGCATTCCAGCGAGGTTGATCAACGACGCGTTGTCATCAACTCTGCGGTAGTGTGATGGGCT